>MDTE01180938.1_pt1 | contig 29612 bp, 27 predicted proteins | sample 811231 | NCBI WGS metagenome assembly MDTE01 (sample SAMN05326651, study PRJNA326480) | marine metagenome | isolation source: seawater | place: Indian Ocean: Red Sea | collected 2010 | reverse complement strand
GCTGATTTAACCAAAATTGCGAGCGCTAAGTAAATGCAGCTAAACAGGGATTTTTTGCCCAGTCTAGCTGGGCTTTTTTTTTATATGAATGAAAAATTGGAAAATATTAAAAAATTAAATATTTCAAAACCTCTTTTGCTGGATTGTAAACAAACAATTAATAATTTTCCTTTGGCTTATGAGACTTATGGAAAATTAAACAAAGATAAAAATAATGCTATATTAATTTTTCATGCACTTACTGGAGATCAATTTGTTAGCGGAACTAACCCAGTAACAAAAAAGGAAGGTTGGTGGGTAACTGCTGTTGGGCCTAATAAAGCAATCGATACTAATAAATATTTTGTCATTTGTGCAAATGTTATTGGTGGTTGCATGGGTTCCTGGGGTCCTAGAGAAATTAATGAAAAAACTAGCGAGCCTTATGGTTTAAATTTTCCTGTTATTACAATTAGAGACATGGTCAAGGCACAAGAAACACTTTTAGATCATTTGGGAATTGAAAAACTTCTTTGTGCAACAGGGGGGTCTATGGGTGGAATGCAGTTACTTCAATTCTGTGCAACATTTCCAAATAAAACTTTTTCTGCAGTTCCAATTGCATGTAGCACAAGCCATAGTGCACAAAATATCGCACTAAATGAATTGGCAAGGCAAGCAATTATGGCGGATCCTGTTTGGGACAAAGGTAAATATTTAAAAAAAAACATACAGCCAAAAAATGGTTTGGCTGTTGCAAGAATGGTAGGTCATATAAGTTACTTATCCGAAAAAGGAATGCAAGAAAAGTTTGGAAGAAAACTTCAAGAAAAGTCTGATTATGAGTTTAGTTTTGATGCTGATTTCCAGATAGAAAGTTACTTAAGACATCAAGGATATTCATTTGTTGAAAGATTTGATGCAAATTCCATTCTATATATTACCAGAGCTATGGATTACTTTGATTTATCTAAACAATTCAAAGGGGGTCTTATTGAAGCATTTAAAAATCAAAAAACAAAATTTTTAGTAATCTCTTTTTCTTCAGATTGGCTTTACACAACTAAAGAAAATAAAGATACAGTGATAGCTCTTAATTCATCCGGAGCTGATGTTTCATTTGCTGAAATTAAAACTGACAAAGGGCATGATTCCTTTTTAGTAAATGAGCCTGAATTTTTAAAAACACTCAAGGGATTTGTAGACTCAATGTATACAAAATTTAAAAATGAAAAAAGAATTTAAAGTAATTGCAGATTTGTTACCACAAAATGTAAGGGTGTTAGATGTGGGTTGTGGTGATGGATCACTAATGAGCCTTTTGATCAAAGAAAAGAATATAGAGGCTCGAGGTCTAGAACTTGTTGAGGAAAATGTAAAAAAATGTATTTATAAAGGTTTGTCAGTTATAGAAGGTAATGCAGAAACCGAGCTTCATCAATTTCCAAGTCAATCCTTTGACTTTGTTGTTTTAAGTCAAACGCTGCAGGCATTTTATAATCCAGAAAAGGTTTTAAGAGACTTGTTAAGAATTGGAAAATCAGTAATAATTTCAATACCTAATTTTGGTTATTGGAAAGTTAGAACCAGCTTATTGTTATTTGGTAAAATGCCAGTTACAAAAACATTACCAAATACATGGTATAATACTCCAAACCTTCATATGTGTACAATTAAAGATTTGTTTCATTTCTGCGTAGAAAAAAATATTAAGATTAATAAAGCAATTGGTGTTAATGAAAACTCAACATCAGAAATAAAAAAGAATAATCTTGAAATTAAAAATCTCTTTTCTAAACTTGGAATTTTTTTATTGAGTTAAAATGTTAGAAGTTTCAATTATAAAATGTTTATCGGATAATTATTCTTATCTCTTAAGAGATAAAAAAACAAATACGGTTGGAATAGTTGATCCGTCAGAATTTGGTGCTGTGGATATAGAAATTGATAAAACCTACAAGAAATTAGATTTTATTTTAAATACTCACCATCATAATGATCATATTGGTGGAAACATAGATTTAAAAAAAAAATATAATTCTAAAATAGTTAGCTCATATTATGATGAACAAAAAATTCCTGGATCTGATATAAAAAAAAAAGATGGAGAAAAATTCCTACTTGGCAAAACAGCTTTTCAAATTTTACATATACCTGGACATACATTAGGTCATATTGCATTTTATTCATTAAATGCTGGTGTAATATTTGCAGGTGATACTTTGTTTTCTCTTGGTTGTGGTAGGATATTTGAAGGTACATTTGAACAAATGTTTAACTCATTAGAAAAAATTAAGAGCTTACCAAAAAATACAAAGTTATATTGTGGTCATGAATATACTGAAAAAAATGGAGCCTTTTGTATAAGTATTGATAAAGATAATATAAAACTTAAAGAACGAATTGAAAAAGTAAAAGTCTCAATCAAAAATAATTTACCCTCTATACCTGTTACATTGAAACAAGAACTTGAAACAAACATATTTTTAAAGTGTGATGACAAAAAAATTAAGAATTACCTTAAATTGAATAATAGCTCTGATTTAGAAGTCTTTACTAAACTTAGGAATTTAAAGGATCAATTTTAACATCATTGAACTTGACTTGACAAAGCACCAGGTTATATTGCCTTTAATTTATAAAAGGTTTTTTTATGTCTTTTGCAGTAATAGAAACAGGTGGTAAACAATATAAAGTTTCTCCTAAAAATATTCTGAAAGTTGAAAAGTTGAATATTTCAAAAGGAAACAAAGTTGAGTTTAAAAAAGTTTTGTTAGTTAATGACGACAAAACAATTGAAGTTGGAAATCCAACTGTAAGTGGTGCTTTAGTTGAGGGTTTACTATTGGAAAATATTAAGGACAAAAAAATAATAGTTTTCAAAAAAAGAAGAAGACAAAACTCTAGAAAAAGATATGGACACAGACAACTGCTTTCAAAAGTCCAAATTACAAAAATATTATTAAAAGGTGGAAAAATAGTTTCTCAAATAAAACCTGATGAAATTAAAACTTTAAAAAGTAAAAACCCAGATTTAAAAAAAGAAAAAAAAGTTAAAAAAATTGTAGAAAAAAAAGCTATAAATAAAGCTAAAGGAAAAAAATAAGGTTATGGCAACAAAAAAAGCTGGCGGTACAACCAAGAATGGACGAGATAGTGCTGGTCGAAGACTGGGTGTAAAAAAGTATGGAGAGCATCTAGTGAAACCAGGAAATATAATAGTTCGCCAAAGAGGTACAAAAATTCATCCGGGTAGTAATGTAGGAATGGGAAAAGATCATTCAATTTTTTCTCTAATAAATGGAAAAGTAAGGTTTAAAAAATCAAAATCGAACAGAACTCTAGTTTCTGTAGTTCCCAAGTAAATTTTAGTAGTTAAAGTAATCACTTATCAAGATGAAATTTTTAGATCAAGCAAAAATTTATATTAAAGCTGGCAAAGGTGGAGCTGGAGCATCTAGCTTTAGAAGAGAAAAATATATTGAATTTGGTGGTCCGGACGGCGGGAATGGCGGAACTGGTGGATCTATAATTTTAGAGTCTGAAAGAAATTTAAATACCTTGATTGATTTTAGGTTTAAACAACATTTTAAAGCAGAGAATGGAAAACCAGGAAGTAAAAAAAATAAAACTGGTGGTAGCGGTAAAGATTTAGTTTTAAAAATTCCTGTAGGAACACAAATTTATGAAGAAGATAATAATACTTTAATTTACGATTTTGTTAGAAATAAAGATAAATTTGTTGTAGCTGCCGGGGGGAAAGGTGGGTTAGGTAACACAAGATTCAAGAGTTCAACAAATAGAGCTCCACGTATTAAAACAAACGGGGGCTTGGGAGAAGAATTTTGGATCTGGCTTCAATTAAAAGTTATTGCAGATATTGGTATAATAGGACTTCCAAATGCAGGTAAATCTAGTTTTCTTTCTAAATGTACGAGGGCAAAACCAAAAATTGCAAACTATCCCTTTACTACGATTAATCCTAATTTAGGTGTTTTAAATATTAATCATAAAGAGATTATTTTAGCAGATATTCCTGGTTTGATAGAGGGTTCTCATAAGGGTATAGGATTAGGCGATAAGTTTTTAAGACATATTGAAAGATGTAAAACTTTAATTCATTTAATCGATATATCTGAGTCCAACATTTTAGAAAACTATTTGAAAGTAAGAAATGAATTGTCTAAATATGATAAGAGTATTTTAAAAAAAAGAGAAATAATTATATTCAATAAAGTGGATTTGATAAATTTAAAAAATATAAATAAGAGTCTTGCTGATTTTAAAAGAAGAATTAAAAAAGACTTTGAAATAATATCTCTTTTCACAAACAAGAATTTAGAAAAAATAAAAAAAATAATTTATAAAAATGTATATAGATAAAGCAAAAGTAATAGTTTTAAAGATTGGATCTTCTAATCTGGTTGATCGTAAAGGGAACCTTAAGGAAAAGTGGCTCAGAAGCTTAGTAAAAGATATAAATAAAATTAGAAAAAAGGATAAACATTTTGTAATCGTTTCTTCAGGAGCAATTGCTTTGGGACAAGGGTATTTAAAAATAAAAAAAAAAAAAATTAAAAATTGAAATGAGCCAGGCATTAGCTTCAATTGGTCAGATACATTTGACTAATTTATATAGAAGAATGTTTGAAAAAAATAAAATTAAAATCGGACAAATACTAATTTCTCCTGATGATACAGAGCAACGAAGACGAGCTATTAATATAAAAAGAACATTTGAAAATCTATTCAAATTAGGCGCGATACCAGTAGTTAATGAAAATGATACAACTGCGACAACTGAAATAAAATATGGAGATAATGATCGCCTAGCAGCAAGAGTGGCACAAATAATAGGTGCAAATGTTTTGATTAATCTTTCAGATGTCGATGGTTTGTACGAATCTTCTAAAAATAAAAGAATTATTAAAGAGGTAGAAAATATAAATGAAAAAATTTTATCTTTTGTTGATAATAAAATAACATCATTTGGATCTGGTGGTATGTTAACGAAGCTAGAGGCTGCTAAAATTTGTATGAACTCTGGATGCTATATGGCTATTGCGAATGGTAAACATAGTTCTCCAATAAGTAAATTGGTTAAAACCAACTTATGCACTTGGTTCATACCTAGAGTATCAACTTTAGACGCTAGAAAGAAATGGATTGTAAGTTCGATCGGATCCAATGGAAAGATATATATTGATAATGGAGCTACCAAGGCTCTTGAAAATGGTAAGAGTCTTTTACCAGCTGGAATCACAAAAGTTGATGGTGAATTTTTAAAAGGTGATAATATTCTAGTTGTAGATGACTCTGGAAAATCAGTTGCTAGAGGTCTTACATCATTTTCATCAGAAGAAATAAACAAGATAAAAGGTTTAAAAAGTGATCAAATTGAAAGTATTTTGGGCTATTCAAGTAAATCTGAGATTATACATAGGGACGATATGGTGAAACTATGATTGATAAATATTTAAAAAATTTAGGAATCAAAGCTAAAATTGCAGCAAGAAATTTAAATAAAATTGATATAAAAAAAAGAAATAAGACTCTCGAAACTTTTAGTAGAGAATTAAAAAAAAATAAAAATAAAATTATTAAAGCTAATATTAAAGATTTAAGATCTTGCAAAAGAGATGAGTTAATAGATAGATTGGTAATTAATCAAAAAGTTATAGAGGATATAAGGAGTTCGATTGACCAGATTATAAGATTTAAAGACCCATTAGGCAGAATAGTTGAAAAATGGAAAAGACCAAACGGACTTATTATAAAAAAAAAGTCTATTCCTATTGGAGTAATAGGTTTTATATATGAGAGTAGACCAAATGTTACATGTGATGTTTCATGTTTGTGTTTAAAATCTGGTAACGTTGCAATTTTAAGGGGTGGGTCTGAGTCTTTCCATTCTAATAAAATTCTAGCTAATTTATTCAGAAATTCTTTATATAAAAATAAAATAGATAAAAATTCTGTACAATTCATAGAAAATAAAAATAGAAAGATTGTTGATCATCTTTTATCAAAAATGTCTAACTATATTGATGTGATTGTCCCTAGAGGTGGAAAAAATCTTGTTAGAAAAGTTCAAAAACTTTCAAAGATTAATGTGATTGGTCACTTAGAAGGAAATTGTCATATTTATATTAATAAACATGCAAATTTAAAAATGGCGAATAAAATTGTTATTAATGCAAAAATGAGAAGAACCTCTATTTGTGGCGCTGTTGAAACTTTGCTCATAGACGAATCCTGTATTAAATCCCATGCGCCTTCTATAATTAAAAACTTAATATTTTCAGGTTGCGAAGTACTTGTTGATAAAAAATTGAACAGGTTATTTGAGAACAAATTAAAGTTAGCTAAAGAAATTGATTGGAAAACAGAATATTTAAAACCAAAAATTTCTATCAAAACTGTAAATGGAGTTGAAGAAGCTGTAACCCATATATTAAAATATGGCACTATGCATACTGACTCGATTATTACCAAAAATAAAAAAATAGCTGAATATTTTTTAAATCAAATTAATAGCTCAATTGCTATGCACAATGTTTCTACTCAATTTGCAGATGGTGGTGAGTTTGGTTTTGGAGGTGAGATTGGTATATCAACAAATAAACTACCTCCTAGAGGTCCGGTTGGAATTAATCAGCTCACTTCATATAAGTATGTTGTTGAAGGAAAAGGAAATATTAGACAATAGTTAATGAAAAAAAAAATAGGTATTTTAGGTGGTACATTTGATCCCCCTCATAAAGGTCATTTAGGAATTTCTAAACTTTCAATTAAAAAGTTGAATCTTGACTATGTAATTTGGGCTATAACAAAAAAAAATCCGTTTAAGAAAAAACCTTTAATTGATTTGAAAAAAAGAATATTTCTTTCGAAAAAATTAATTAAAAATAATCAAAAAATTAAAATAAAGAGTTATGACAATATTATTAAATCATCCCAAACCATAAATTTAATAAATTATTTTAAAAATAAAAATAAAAAAACAGAATTTTTTTTTCTTATGGGTTCGGATAACCTTATTCATTTACATAAATGGAAAGATTGGAGAAAAATCACCAAGAAATGTCGTATCGCTGTATTCCCAAGAAAGGGATATGTTAATAAATCATTAGAATCTATAGCTTTTAGAAGTATAGATGGTAAAAATTTATTACTACTCAAAACAAAAATGTATAATATTTCATCTTCAAAATTAAGAAAAAGTTATTTAAAGTAGATTTAAATGGAAATTTCTAAATTAAAAGAACTAATTGAAAAAACATTAAATACCAATAAGGCGCAAGAAATTGTATCCATAAATTTGAAAAATAAATCATACATTGCAGACTATATGATTGTTGCATCTGGAACCTCATCAAGACATATCCAGTCATTATCTGAAATATTGCTCACAACCCTCGACGAACAAGGTATAGGTAAATTTAAAATTGAAGGAAGATCAAGTGATGGATGGAAGTTAATTGATACAATGGATATAATTATTCATATATTTCAACCAGAGAAAAGAAAATTTTATGACCTTGAAAAAATGTGGTCTGAACCTGAATTTATTGAAAGAATAAATGTATGATTAAAATATTTCAATTGATTGTAATAATATTTTTTTTATCTATGAATCTAACGTACACAAAAGAGAATGTTGGAATTTATGAAAAAATAGATTTATTTGGAGAAGTTTTAGATAAAATAAAAAAAGAATATGTAGACGAGATTGATCAATCAGAGGCTATTGATTCAGCTATAAATGGAGTGCTTCAGTCATTGGACCCTTACTCTGCTTACATGAGTCCAGAACTATTTGATAATATGCAGACAGATACTCAAGGAAAATTTGGAGGTCTTGGAATAGAGATTGGTATGGAGGCTGGAGTTGTTAAAGTTATATCACCAATAGATGATACACCTGCATCAAGAGCAGGAATAAAAGCAGGTGATTACATAGTTAAAGTTGGCGGAGTTCAAGTTCAAGGTAAATCATTAATGGAGGCAGTTAAACTAATGAGGGGTCCAGTAGGATCATCGATTGAACTTACTATAAGGAGAAGGGGAGAGAAAAAAGCTTTAATAAAAAATGTTGTTAGAGAAATTATAGTTGTAAAATCAGTTGATGGAAAAATAATAAAAAAAAAGATTGGTTATCTAAGATTAAAATCTTTCAATAGTAATAGTAGCGCTCAACTGCTTAAAAAAATTGATAGTTTTGAAAAAACAAATAATCCTAATGGTTATATTCTGGACTTAAGAAACAATCCTGGTGGACTATTAACTCAAGCTATTAATGTCACTGATTTCTTTCTAAATGATGGGGAAATTCTTTCTACAAAAGGAAGAAGATTAATTGAGAATAGACGTTTTTTTGCAAGAAAAGGTGACAAATTAAATGGAAAACCCCTAATAGTTCTAATTAATAATGGTTCAGCCTCTGCATCTGAAATAGTTGCTGGGGCTCTTAAAGATCACAAAAGAGCGATTATTCTGGGTGAAAAAACTTATGGTAAAGGTTCCGTTCAATCCATAATTCCACTTAGTGATGGAGGAGGTATGAGATTAACTGTTTCAAAATATTATTTACCTTCTGGTAAATCAATATCTGAGGTAGGTGTAGAACCAGATATATACGTAGAAGAAGATGAAATGAGTGCTGACATAGATAGTAAAACTGATAATCAATTAGATTATGCGGTAAATCTACTTACTATTTAATGGAAAAAAAAAAATTACCTTTAAGAATTGGTGTTGGAACAATTTTAATCAATAAGCAAAAAAAAATCTTTGTCGGTAAAAGAAAAGATCATCCTAATAACGATAAGTGGCAAATGCCACAAGGTGGGGTTAATAAAGGTGAAGATCTTTTAAGTGCAATGAAAAGAGAACTTGAAGAAGAAACAAGTGTAAAAAGTATTGAAATTTTGAAGGAATTAGATGAATGGACTGTATATGAATTACCAGATTATTTAGTGGGAAAAATCTGGAAAGGTAAATTTCGAGGTCAAAAACAAAAATGGTTCGTATGTAAATTTATTGGAGAAGATAACGAAATTAATATTAAAACTGTTAATCCTGAGTTTATTGAATGGAAGTGGATTAATCCAGAGAATCTTCCTAATGTTATAGTGGGTTTTAAAAAATTATTATACCAAGATCTTTTAACCAAAATTAAGTCTTTTATAAGTTAATTTTATTTAAACTATCTATCTTGTGGGAAAAAATATATCTTTTCTTATCACCTAAATTTTCTTTTTTTAATTGACTTTTACTTTCTTCAATCATCTTAGCAATTTTATCGTTTGTTAAAGTTTTAAATTCTAATATTGTTGAAGATAAAATCGATAAGTTGTTGTTAGAAAATTCAACTGTGCCTTCTTCAACAAAATATTTTTCTTCTTTTTCACTGATTGCAGTAATAATTCCAGGTCTTAAAAAAGTTATTAGAGAAATATGATTGGATAATATAGTCATTTCTCCTTCAAAGGCTGGAATAGTAACCGATGTTGCTTTGTCTTTTAAAAGTTTTCTCTCTGGTGAAATTATTTCTATATTAAAATTTTCGCTCATTTAAGCTGCTGCTTCTTTAGCCATTTTCTCTGCTTTAGCTATAGCCTCTTCTATTGTTCCAACCATATAAAAGGCTGCTTCTGGCAAGTGATCGTAATCGCCTTTACATATTGCGTCAAAACCTTTTATCGTTGAATCTAAATTTACAAGTTTACCTGGTGTTCCTGTGAAAACTTCCGCTACAAAAAAAGGTTGTGATAAAAACCTTTGAATTTTTCTTGCCCGTGCAACTGTCAACTTATCTTCCTCGGACAACTCATCCATACCGAGAATGGCTATTATATCTTGGAGTGACTTATAAGTTTGTAAAATTTTTTGTACTTGCCTTGCAACTCTGTAATGTTCTTCTCCTACAATCCTTGGATCTAAAATTCTTGATGTAGAGTCTAGTGGATCAACCGCAGGGTAGATACCAAGCTCTGCTATCTGTCTGGAAAGAACTGTTGTAGCGTCTAAGTGCGAAAATGATGTCGCAGGTGCAGGATCAGTTAAATCATCGGCCGGTACATAAATTGCTTGCACGGACGTAATAGAGCCTTTTCCAGTTGTAGTAATTCTCTCCTGAAGATTTCCCATATCAGTTGCTAAGGTAGGTTGATACCCAACTGCAGAAGGTATCCTTCCTAATAAGGCTGAAACTTCAGAACCTGCCTGCGTAAATCGAAAAATATTATCTACAAAAAAAAGAACATCTTGGCCCTCTTTATCTCTAAAATATTCTGCTACCGTAAGTCCTGTTAATCCTACTCTTGCTCTTGCACCAGGTGGTTCGTTCATTTGACCGTAGACAAGTGCGGCTTTAGAGCCTTTACCATCAGGTTTTATAACTCCAGACTCAATCATTTCATGATACAAGTCGTTACCCTCTCGGGTTCTCTCCCCAACCCCTGCGAATACTGAGAAACCACCATGAGCTTTAGCTATATTATTTATGAGCTCCATAATAATAACTGTTTTTCCCACTCCTGCTCCACCAAAAAGACCAATTTTTCCACCTTTCGAATATGGGGCTAACAAATCTATTACTTTTATTCCTGTCTCTAAAATTTCTGTTTCAGTCGATTGGTCTGTGAATTTCGGTGCCTCTCTATGTATAGGCCATCTTTCTTTAGTTTTTACTTCACCTTTTTGATCTATAGGTTGGCCAATTACATTTATAATTCTTCCTAAAGTTTCAGGGCCCACGGGAACACTTATAGGGGCGCCAGTATTTTCAACTGCATCACCTCTTTTAAGCCCTTCGGTACTGTCCATGGCAATTGTTCTGACACTATTTTCCCCGAGATGTTGAGCAACCTCTAATATTAGTTTATTACCTGAATTACTTGCTTCTAATGCAGTTAAAATCTCAGGTAATTCACCCTCAAACTGTACATCAACAACGGCTCCGATAACCTGTATAATTTTCCCATTTTTACTCATGCTATAAACTTTCTGCTCCTGATATTATTTCAATTAGTTCTTTTGTAATAGCAGCTTGTCTACTTCTATTATAATTAATTGTTAGCCTTTCAACTAAATCTCCGGCATTCCTCGTAGCGTTATCCATAGCAGTCATTCTTGAACCTTGCTCACTTGCAGAATTTTCAAGAAATCCTTTGTATATTTGTGTGGAGATGTTCTTTGGTAAAAGATCTTCAAGAATCTCATCTTCTTCTGGTTCAAACTCATAAGAGGTCTGCTCTTTTTCTTCCTGTTTAATATCCTGTTTTGCAGGAATTACTTGTTGGGATTGAGGAATTTGAGTCATAACGTTTTTGAACTTATTAAAAAATATCACACATTTATCAAAATCATTACTTTTGAACAAGGTTACTATCTCATTACCGATTTCTTCAGCATCTTGAAAGGAAAGCTTTTTCTTATTCTTAAAATTGATTTTTTTAATAATATATTTTCCATAATCTCTTTTAAGTTGATCTAATCCTTTGGTCCCAACAGTAATAATCTTTAAATTCTTTGACTCTTTTAAAAGTTTACTAAAATGATTTTTTGCAAGCTTAACTATATTTGTATTAAATCCTCCGCACAATCCTCTGTCTGCAGTCATTACTACGCATAAGTGCGTTTTATCTTGACCATTTCCAACTAAAAGTTTTGGTGCATTTGCAGGATCATTTATCGCTTTACTAAGATTCTGTATAATAATGTCCATTTTCTCACTATAAGGCCTACCTTTTTCAGCCATTTCTTGAGCTTTACGAAGTTTTGCGGCAGCTACCATTTTCATAGCCTTTGTGATTTTTTGAGTAGATTTTACACTTGCAATTCTTTTTCTTAGATCATCAAGACTAGGCATTATTTTTTTTCAAAGTTATTTTTTTTATATTTTGAGATAATATCAGACAAAACCTTATCGGTGTCCTCATCAATTTTTCCACTTTTTTGTATAGAGTCTAGTATCTCAGATTTTTCATTTTTTATTAATTCTAACAAACCTTTTTCAAAAGATCGTATTTCACTTATATTAATGCTATCCAAATAACCTTTTACTCCTGCATAAATGGTTACTACTTGTTCGGCTACTGTCATAGGGCTATATTGGTCTTGTTTTAACAGCTCTGTAAGTTTCGAACCCCTGTTGAGAAGTTTCTGTGTTGAAGCATCTAAATCAGATCCAAATTGAGCAAAAGCAGCCATTTCTCTATATTGTGCTAATTCAAGTTTTATGGAACCAGCAACTTTTTTCATAGCTTTGGTTTGAGCAGCTGATCCAACTCTAGAAACAGAAAGACCAACGTTTACGGCAGGCCTAATTCCTTGATTAAATAATTCAGTTCCTAGAAATATTTGACCATCTGTGATTGATATTACATTTGTTGGAATGTAAGCTGAAACATCGCCTGCTTGTGTTTCAATAATTGGCAAAGATGTAAGGGACCCTCCTCCATTATCATCATTAAGTTTTGCTGCTCTTTCAAGTAACCTGCTGTGCAAATAAAAAACATCTCCTGGATATGCTTCTCTTCCTGGTGGCCTTCTTAATAGAAGAGACATTTGCCTGTATGCAACTGCTTGCTTAGATAAATCATCATAAATAATTAAAGCATGCATTCCATTATCTCTGAAAAATTCTCCAAAAGTACAGCCAGTATAAGGAGCTAAAAACTGAAGCGGTGCAGGATCAGATGCAGTGGCTGATACAATTATAGTGTAGTCCATTGCCCCAGCATCCTGTAACGTTTTTAAAATTTGTGCAACTGTTGATCTTTTCTGACCTATAGCAACATAAATACAATAAAGTTTCTTTTTTTCATCATTAGACTCATTAATTTTCTTTTGATTTATAATTGTATCAATAGCTACAGCTGTTTTTCCTGTTTGCCTATCTCCAATAATTAGTTCACGTTGACCTCTTCCAATTGGAATTAAACTATCTATAGCTTTCAAACCTGTTTGCATAGGCTCATTTACTGATTTTCGAGGAATTATTCCTGGAGCTTTGACCTCAACCCTTTTTCTTTTTATTCCCTTTTTGAGTCCTTCTTTTCCATCAATTGGATTTCCCAAAGCATCAACTACTCTTCCAAGTAACTCTTTTCCAACTGGAACATCGACTATTGCTCCTGTTCTTTTTACTGTATCTCCCTCCCTAATTGCTTTGTCGTCTCCAAAGATTACTATACCAACATTGTCGCTTTCTAAATTTAAAGCCATGCCTTTTGAACCATCGTTAAACTCAACCATCTCTCCAGCTTGAACATTATCCAGACCATAGACTCTAGCAATACCATCGCCAACTGAAAGAACTTTTCCAATTTCAGAAACCTCAGTTTTTTCACCAAGATTTTTAATTTGTTCTTTTAAAATTTTAGTTATCTCTGAAGGGTTTATGTCCATTTCTATGCCTCACTCATTAATTTTTTATACTTATTTAATTTATTTTTTATAGAAGTGTCTATCATTAGACTTCCAATTTGAACAACAACGCCGCCTATTAAACTTTCATCGACTAATGGTTTTAATTTTATTGATCTTTTAATATTTGATGAAATTACTTTTTCTATTTCTATAACAGTTTTTTCATTAATTTTATTTGGGGTAATAATATTACCAGTAACTTCTCCACTTTTAATAGAAATTAATTTTAAAAATTGTTTAATAATTTGGTCTAAATAAAAAATTCTTTTTTTTGAAATCAGTATAAAAAAGAAATTTTTAAGAACTTTGCTAAAATTCATTAAAGAAAGTATTTTTTCAAAAACGATCTTCTGACTCTCAACTGAATTTGTTGGGTTTTTTACAAAATTTTTCAGGTCATCGTTTGCATTAAAAATTTCCATGAAAGATTTCATTTTCAAAGCAAACTCTTCGGTTTGGTCATTCTCTTTAGATAGCTCATAAAGCGCAAGAGCATACCTTTGTAAAATTTCTGATGAAAAACTTTTATTTTTGCTCAACTTTTTTCCTTTAAGATTTGGTTTTAGAATTTAGAAGATTTCGTATCACAGGAGAATGTTCTGATCAAGTGTGATTGGAACGCGTATTAACTAAAATTTAAGGGGTCAACATCAACTGTAAGTTTTATTTTCTTTGAAATATTTATTTTTTTTAATAATTTACTTAATACTTTTTGAACAAAAATGCCGTTATCAAACCTAAGTAATAATCTTGTTCTATATTTGCTCTTAATTTTTGGTATTGGAGAAATAACTGGACCTAAAATATCTATATTTTTTATTATTGATAAATTGTTTTTTACTTTTTGAGCTTCTAAAAAACCTTCTCTCTCGTTAACTGAATAAATTATAATTGCAATTAGTCTGGTAAAAGGTGGGAGTTTTCTTTTCTTTCTGAGTTGTCTTTCTTCATCAAGAAATTTTTCTTGATTATTTTCAATTAAATTTTTCAGAGTGTTTCCAGATGGATCAAATGTTTGATATATGATGAGTGAGTCTTTGCTAAATCTTCCAGCTCTACCACTTAATTGATTGTATAGTTGAATATTTTTTTCATTTGATCTCAAATCAAAACCCATACCTGAAAAGTCAGCGTCAACAACTACAATGCAATTAAGATTTGGAAAATTAAAACCTTTTGAAATTAATTGTGTCCCTACTAAAATATTAACTTTATTCTTTTCAATATCTTCGAGTAAACTTCCAGCTTCTTTTTTGTTTGAGAGAAAATCACTGGACAGGATCTTTATTTGTTTTTCTGGAAAGATTGTTTTCAATTCAGAGAATATTTTTTCGACACCCGGACCATACATTTGAAATTCACAAATTAAGTTTGTTTTTTTACATTCCTTTTTAATTTCTGTTTTATAACCACACTGATGGCACATGCCTTTATTCAATTTTTTATGGAACGTCAAATAAACTGAACAATTTGGACATTCTAATTTTTGTCCGCAAACTCGACAAATTATAAAAGGTGCATATCCTCGCCTGTTTAAAAAAAAAAGTACTTGTTGATTTTTTTTTAAGTATTTTTTAACTAAATTTAAAGTTTTGATATCAATCCAAATATTTTTATTTTTTCTATTGAGATTTAAATTTACTACTTCAGTATTAGGTAAAGAAAAATCTTTATATCTTTTCTCTAATTTAACAAAATTATATTTACCATTTATAACATTGTTATATGTCTCCAAAGAGGGAATGGATGTTGAGAGTAATACTGGAATATTTTCAATTGATGCTCTTGAGATTGCCATATCTCGTGCATTATAACGTATACCTTCATCTTGCTTGTACGAACTATCATGTTCTTCATCAACGACTATAAAGCCTAAGTTTTTGAATGGTAAAAATAAAGAGGATCTGGCTCCTAAAACTAATTTAATTTTACCACTATTTATATTTTGCCATATTATTCTTCTATTTTTTTTGGTTATCTTTGAATGCCATATTGCAGGTTTAAAACCAAAGAAATCTTCGAATCTTTGATTAAATTGATTTGTTAAAAAAATTTCTGGTAGTAAAACTAACACCTGTTTATTTTTTAAAATTTTTTCTTTTATTTTTTCAAAATAAACTATTGTTTTACCTGAGCCAGTAATTCCTTGAAGTAAAGTAACATTAAATTTATTTCCAAAACCATTAATTTGATTAAGGCATTTTTTTTGTTCATTATTTAAATTAAATTTAGATTGATTTTTTATTTTAATTTGGTCAAATTTATCTGAACTTTTTTTAAGATAAGATTTATCGCCCAGGAACATTTTTAAAACCATTCCTTTCGGGGCTAAATTATAAAGTGAAAACCAATTTATAAATTTGATTAATTTTTTATCTAAAGAAATTCGATTTTTTTCTAGAATATTTTTGAGTTTGAATTTTCTTTTTGTCTCTTCTTCTTCATCCCAAACTACCCCGATCTCTTTCTCTTTGCCAAAAGGCACGGTCACTATCGTTCCAGGTTTTAATTTATTAAATTTTCCAGATAAATAAGTGTGTGGGTGATCAAAGATTCTTGGAATAAGAACTGGAACTTTCATTGTTTTATTTTAAATACTATTTAAAAATGAATTGGTCTTTTATCAACTGCTAAAGCAGCTTCTTTTATAGCCTCGGTATGAGTGGGGTGGGCATGACAAGTTCTAGCTATATCCTCTGCGCTAGCCCCGAACTCCATAGCCAAAGCCATTTCAGCAATCATGTCTCCGCAATGAGGGCCAATAATATGTACTCCTAAAATTTTATCAGTACTTGAGTCAGCAAGAATTTTTACAAATCCATCTGACTCGTTATTAACTTTTGCTCTTGAATTAGCAAGAAATGGAAACTTACCAACTTTATAAGAGATCTTTTTTTCCTTAAGTTGTTCCTCAGTTTTTCCAACAGATGCTACTTCTGGTGAAGTATAAATTACTCCTGGAATAACATCATAATTTACATGTCCCGCTTGTCCTGCGAGTGTTTCTGCAACAGCAATTCCTTCTTCCTCAGCCTTATGAGCTAACATTGGACCATTAATTACGTCACCAATTGCATAAATATTGGGGACAGAGGTTTGTAATTTTTTATTTACTTCAATCGAACCTTTTTTGTCTTTTTTAATTCCAATTTTTGATAAATTTAGTCCTTCAGTATAAGGTTTTCTCCCAACTGAAACTAAGACTTTGTCACAAAGAATTTTTTCTTTATTGCCTGTTTTGTTATCTGCATAATCGACCTGTAAACCTGTTTGTATTTTCTTCACAGATAAGACTTTGCTTTCAAGTTTAAATTTAATTCCCTGTTTGCTAAGAATTTTTTGAAACTCTTTAGATATTTCTCGATCCATACCGGGCGTTATATGATCTAAATATTCAACGACTGTTACTTCTGAACCTAATCTTGACCACACAGAGCCCATTTCAAGACCTATATACCCACCGCCAATTATAGTTAATTTTTTTGGTACTTTTTTTAATGAAATGGCCCCGGTAGATGAAATAATATCTTTTTCATCAATATTTAACCCGGGTAAAGAAGTTGGTGATGATCCTGTTGCTATTACAATATTTTTTGAGTTATAAGAAGTTTTTTTTCCATCATTGTAAACAACAACACTGTTTTTTGAAAATATTACGGCTTTACCCTTGATGTAAGTCACTTTATTTTTTTTAAATAAAAATTCTACTCCTTTAGTCAGAACCTGTACTGATTTATTTTTGTTCATCATAATTTTTTCTAAATTAAGTTTTACATCTCCAGTTTCAATTCCTAGATTATTAAAGTTCTTTTTAGCCTTATGAAAAAGATCTGACAAGTTAAGCAAGCTTTTTGAAGGTATACATCCCACGTTCAAACAAGTTCCACCAAGAGTACCTCTTGACTCAACGCAAGCTGTTTTCAAACCCAGTTGTGCTCCCCTTATTGCACACACGTAGCCTCCGGGGCCGCCGCCTATGACTAAGAGATCAAAATTTTCTTTCATGTCAAACGTTTAAAAATAACCTTTTTGGATCTTCTAATGAATCTTTTACATTTTTTAAGAATGATACAGCTTCTTTGCCATCAATAATTCTGTGATCATAAGATAAAGCTAGATACATCATTGGTCGAACCACAATATTTCCATCTCTAACAACAGCTCTCTCTATTATGTTGTGCATTCCTAAAACACCCGATTGTGGAGGATTTATAATAGGAGTAGATAACATTGATCCATAGATACCACCGTTTGTAATTGTAAAAGTTCCGCCTTGCAGATCCTCAATAGTAATTTTACCATTACGTGCCTTCTCTCCTAGCAATGCTATATTTTTTTCAATATCTGCGAAAGACATTTGGTCAGAATTTCTAAGAACAGGAACTACTAAACCTCTATCTGTTCCAACGGCAAAACTTAGGTTATAATAATTTTTATAAACTATTTCTTCGTTTTGAATTTCAGCGTTGACCGCTGGATAATTTTTAAGCGCAGCAATACACGATTTTACAAAAAATGACATAAAACCAAGTTTTATTCCATATTTTTTTTGAAATTCTGTTTGATGATTTTTTCTCATTTGAATAATTTCAAACATATCTACTTCATTAAAGGTTGAAAGCATTGCAGCATTATTTTGGGCTTCTTTTAATCTTTTAGCTATAGTAAGTCTCAACCTTGTCATTTTAACTCTCTCTTCCTCACCATATGCTTGTCTTCTTTTGTTTGGCGAGGGTTTAGAACCCATTAAATTGATGATGTCTTCTTTTAGAACTGTTCCACGCTTACCCGATCCTTTTACTTTTTTTAGGTCAATTTTTTGCTCTTCAGCCATTTTCCTAGCAGAAGGTGATGCTTCTTTTGTTTTTTTTGATTTTTCAAAACTAGTATCTGAATACTCTTGTCTTAAGACTAAAGGCTCTTCTTCATGTGCCTCTAATACTAATGGTTTAGCACCATTTTTTGGAGAAATATTTTTTTCAATTTCAACTGGCTTTTCAAATAAAGTAACTTCTTCTTTCTCCTCTAACTTAGGTGGAGGCGTATATTTTTTTTCTTCTTCTTTTGTTTTAGAAACTGGTTCTTCGGCCACTGAACTTTCAGAATTAACACTTCCAAGTAAGGCACCGACTTCGACGGTTTGACCTTCTTTTACATTGATTTTTTCTAGAACACCACTCAAAGGTGAGGGTACTTCAACATTGACTTTATCTGTTTCTAACTCAACTAATGGTTCATCCGAGTCAACATTTTCGCCAACCGACTTAAGCCATTTTGAAACTGTTGCCTCTGTAACTGACTCTCCTAGAGTTGGAACTAAAATTTTTTCTGACATTTAATTTTTTCTACTAAATACCTTTTCTAATATTTCTTTTTGTTCTGCAAGATGTTTGTTTAGATTTCCAGTTGCCGGCGATGCCGCAGCATTTCTTCCTATATATTTAACTTTTTCGCCTTTTACTTGAATGATTTCAAGTGTTCTATCAATATAATATCTAGCTGTGTTCCATGCTCCCATATTCATTGGTTCTTCCTGACACCAAAAAAATTCTGCTTGTTTATATCTTTTAAGGATTTTTCCCAAATGTTTAACCGGAAAAGGATATAATTGTTCAATTCTTATAAATACAGTTTCGTCATCTTGAACCTTTTCTCTTGCTTCAATCAAGTCAAAATAAATTTTTCCAGAACACATTACAACTTTTTTTATTTTTTTATCTTTTTTTAATTCTATAAGATTGCTGTTTTCTAAATAAGAATGATCCTCAAGAATTCTATGAAAAGTAGTTTTTTTTGAAAAATCTTCAAGATTAGATATACATCTTTTATTTCTTAATAAAGATTTAGGTGTCATTACAATTAATGGTTTTCTAAAATTTCTATGCATCTGTCTTCTTAAAACATGAAAATAATTTGCTGGAGTGGTGCAATTAACTACTTGCAAATTATCTTGAGCACATAACTGTAAAAATCTTTCAATCCTCGCGGAAGAGTGCTCTGGTCCTTGACCTTCGTATCCATGCGGAAGTAACAGAACTAAGCCGCTTGCCCTTGACCATTTAGACTCTCCTGAAGCTATAAATTGATCAATAACAACTTGAGCTCCATTAGAGAAATCACCAAACTGAGCTTCCCACAAAACTAATGTTTCAGGTTCTGAAAGAGAATATCCAAACTCAAATCCTAAAACACCTAACTCTGACAGAAGACTGTCGATAATTTCAAATTTTTTCTGATTTTTTGATATATTGTTTAAAGGTATATACCTATCATGACTTTCTTGATTTCTTAAAACTGAATGTCGTTGACTGAACGTACCTCTGCCTGAGTCCTGTCCTGAAAGTCTTACTGAAAATCCTTCTTTTAAAAGTGTTCCAAAAGCAAGTGTTTCTGCAGTTGACCAATCGATTGGCTGGTTTTTTAAAAACATTTTACTTTTTGTGTCAAATAATTTTATCAAAGTTTTGTGAATGTTAAAGTTTTTAGGAACCTCTGTAATTTTTCTACCGACCTCTAATAATTCCTTTTTTTCAACACCTGTAACTCCTCTTCTATCTTGTCCTATCTCAGGTTTAAATCTAGACCATACTCCATCAAACCATTTCATTTTAACTTTAAAATCTTTTGCATTGGTAAATTGCTCATTTAATAAATCTTTAAAATCTTTTTTTCTTTTCTCAAACTCTTCATTAGAAATAAGACCTTTGTTAATTAATTTTTGCCCATATATTTGTAATGTGGTGGAATGTTTTTTAATTGCTTTATACATTAAAGGTTGAGTGAATGATGGTTCGTCGCCTTCGTTATGACCAAATCTTCGATAACAAACCATATCTATAACAACATCTCTATTAAATTTTTGTCTAAACTCAGTTGCTATTTTAGCGCAATGAACTACTGCTTCAGGATCATCACCATTCACATGAAAAATTGGTGCTTGAACCATCTTTGCTAGGTCAGATGGATAAGGTGAAGATCTTGCAAATCTTGGGGCAGTTGTAAAACCTATCTGATTGTTAACTATAATGTGGATGGTTCCTCCAGTATTATGACCAGGTAATCCTGACATCGCAAAACATTCTGCTACTACACCTTGTCCAGCAAAGGCTGCATCGCCATGAATTAAAACTGGTACGACTTTTTTCCTTTCTTTATCTTTATGAAAGAATTGCTTAGCCCTAACTTGACCAAGAACAACTGGATTTACAGCCTCAAGATGTGAAGGATTATCAGTTAAACTAATATGAACTAAATTTTTATCAAATTCTCTATTGGCAGATGCTCCAAGGTGATACTTAACATCTCCTTCAAAATCTTTTCTTTTATTTATGCTTTGTCCAAAAAATTCTTTAAAAATTGCCTTAAAGGGTTTTTGCATCATATTTGCTAATACATTCAATCTGCCTCTATGAGACATGCCTATTTTCACTTCTTTAACCCCTAAATGGCCACCTCTTTTTATTATTTGTTCTAATGCAGGAATTAATGACTCTCCACCATCTAAACCAAATCTTTTTGTACCGACAAATTTTACATGTAAAAACTTTTCAAATCCTTCTGCTTGTATCAATTTATTAAGTATTGCTTTTTTTCCATTATCTGTAAATTTAATTTCTTTTTTGGGTCCTTCTATTCTGTCTCTAATCCATTGTCTCTCTTCTGGATCAGACATATGCATAAATTCAAAACCAATATTTTGACAATATGTTTTTTTTGCAATCGAAAGGATTTCCTTAAGAGATCCAGTTTGAATTCCAAGGACTCCATCCAAAAAGATTTTTTTATTTTCATCTTTTTTCGAAAAACCATATGTTTCAGGTTTTAATTCTGGATGTTGTTCTCGTTTAAGTAGTCCAAGTGGGTCTAAATTTGAAATTAAATGTCCTCTTATCCTATATGCTCTAACAAGCATATTTGCTCTTACAGAGTCTTTTGCGGAGTCTAACAAATTTAGATTTGGGGAATGTGTTTCAAGGCCTCCGTTTTTATTATTTTCACTGTCGATAATGCCTGGTTCAATAATTTTAACCTTTTTTTTTGGAGACCAGCTAGGTCCATTAGCATTTTGTAAAATTTTATCTTTTTGTTCATTTAATCCCTCGAAGAATTTTCTCCATTCCTCTGGAAGCTTACTAGGATTGTTTAAATATTCAGCGTATAAATTTTCTACAAACTCTGAACTATTATTTCCTAAAAAAGATGTTTTTTCAAAAATATTATTATCTTTATTGATAGCCATTATTTTAATTACATATTAACACAAAAATTGATTATTTAAATTTTAACTTTAGCATATTTAACTTTTTAGTTTTGCATAAAGTGTTTTTCCTATATCTGCTGGAGATTTAGATATAGTAATTCCTGCAGATTTCATAATTTCAATCTTATCTTCTGCCCCGCCTTTTCCACCTGATATTATTGCGCCAGCATGTCCCATCCTTCTTCCAGGAGGAGCTGTTAATCCTGCTACAAAACCTACTGTTGGCTTTTTTATCTTAGATTTTTTCAAGAATTCGGCAGCTTCCTCTTCTGCGGAACCGCCAATTTCGCCTATCATAACTATGGAGTGAGTATCATTATCTCTCAGAAAGAGATCTAAACAATCAATAAAATTTGTTCCATTGATAGGATCTCCCCCAATTCCAATACATGTTGACTGTCCTAAACCGTTTTGTGAAGTTTGTGCAACTGCCTCATAGGTAAGTGTACCAGATCTAGATACAATTCCTACAGATCCTTTTTTATGAATATTGCCTGGCATTATTCCTATCTTACATTCGTCAGGAGTTATTATTCCAGGACAATTTGGTCCAATTAATCTACTTTTGCTTTTTAATAATGATTGTTTAACTTTTATCATATCAATAACGGGGATGCCCTCTGTTATACAAACAATTAAATTTAAATCTGCGCTTATAGCTTCCAATATTGCTCCAGCAGCAAACTTTGGGGGGACATAAATCATTGTTGCATTTGCGCCTGTTTTATCTTTTGCTTCAGATACAGAATTAAAAACAGGTAGCCCTAGATGTTTCTGACCTCCTTTTTTTGGTGTGACACCACCTACTAATTGTGTTCCATATTTCAATGCTTGTTCAGAATGAAAGGTGCCATGGGATCCAGTAAATCCTTGACATATCACTTTAGTATTTTTATTTATTAAAACAGACATTTATTTGATTGCATCAACTACTTTTTTGGCTGCATCATTTAGGTCTGACGCAGATAAAATTTTAAGCCCTGATTTATCTAAAATTTTTTTTCCTTCTTCAAAATTGGTGCCGGCAAGCCTAACTACTAATGGGACATTTATATTTGTTTCTTTTGCAGCTTCCACAACACCTTGTGCAAGAATATCACATCGCATTATTCCACCAAAAATATTTATTAAAATTCCTTTAACCTTTTTATCTGACAATATTAATTTAAAAGCAGATGCTACCTGTTCTTTTGTTGCACCCCCTCCAACATCTAGAAAATTTGCTGGCTCTTTGCCATATAGTTTTATTATATCCATTGTTGCCATTGCTAGGCCTGCCCCATTAACCATACATCCTATCGATCCATTTAATTTGATATAGGCTAATCCATATTTACTAGCCTCAATTTCTGCGGGTTCTTCCTCATTTAAATCTCTTAATTTCAAAATTTCTGGTCTTCTAAATAACGCATTATCATCAAAATTCATTTTAGCATCCAAACAAATTAACTTATTTTGTTTAGTTATAACCAGTGGATTTATTTCTATAAGAGATGCATCTTTTTCAATCAAAATCTTATAAAGAGCATTTACCAATTTTTTACCATCTTTTTTTTGATTTTGAGTAAGTTTAAAAATTTTTAAAATTTTTTCCACATCTTTTTCTTCGATCTTTTCTTTTAGATCAATTTTTGTTGTTATAATCTTATCTGGATTTTTTTCTGCCACAGACTCAATATCTACTCCGCCTTCAGTACTACTTATAAATGCTATTTTTGAACTAGCTCTATCAATAACGCAGGAAAGATAAAATTCTTTTTTTATATCGTAAGCTTCCTGAACATAAATTTTTTTGACCTCTTTGCCCTCTGGCCCAGTTTGATGAGTCACAAGTATTTTACCAAACATCTTTTTTATTTCTTTAATATAATCAGACTTACTAACTAATTTTACACCACCTGCTTTGCCTCTTCCTCCTGCATGAATTTGTGCTTTTATAACCAATTTATTAAAATTAAGATTTTTAATTTTCTCTTCAGCTTCCTCTGCACTTAATATAACTTGTCCATTGGAGACTGGGGCTCCAAATTGTTTTAAGATTTCTTTTGCTTGGTATTCGTGAATATTCATATTAGTTTTTAGTTAAAACAATTTTTCTACCCATACAAAAAATTTTAGGAAAAAATTTTATTAACAATTTATCTATAAAATTTAAAAAACCCATAAAAAAATTATTCATAGGTATATAAAAAGTTTTAGATGTCACCCCCCCTGAATTCAAAAATATTAAGCATTCTGTAAGTTCTTCATATTCAATTGAAAAATACTTACCTAGTTTCTCTTTAAATAAAGATTTATCATCAAATATTAGATTTGAAACTGCTATATTTCCAGACCAAACATCTTTCTCATCACTTTTTGGTACTTTCTCATCCCAAACATTTATGGTGAAATCAAATCCTTCATGACGCATAATAATTGTAACTAACTGTGTAATAACAGAAGAGTAAGGTTCAAAAATTAACAATTTTCCCTTTTTTTTTAAAATTCTGTTCATCTCCACAAAAAATTTAATTGGATAGGGTATATGGTGAATCATATTTGAAGCTATTACATAATCAAAACTTTCATTTTTAAATTTTGTATCCTGCGCATCAATATTCTTATAATCTAAATGATCATCGTCACTTAAGTCAGATAATTTAAAACTTTCATTTTTTATAAAATCCTTTGCAAAACCAGAACCTGAGCCAACTTCTATTCCAACATCATTTTTTTTAATATAATCATTCATCCAACCGAATCTTTTCTTTAAAAGATATTTTACATTTTGATTTTTTGACTCTTTGTAAATTTTCTTTGCATATTCAGTATTTGAAATAGTTTTCATTCTGTTTGCCTCTTTAGGAAACTGAATTTTTTTGATTATTTTAAACATAAATCTTTATTAATATACAAATCAAAACTAATTAGTGCTACAAGAAAAGAATATAATGAGAATAAATCAAAATATATTCCTGAAAATAGTTTCATTTTTTCTTTTTTCAATATTTTTATTGGTAGGTTTATTTTCTTTTAGGGATTATGGGCTAACAATTGATGAAGAGTTCCAAAGAGCTTCTGGTTTTTATTGGCTGGATTATGTTTTAAATTTTACAAATTTTGAAAGTTTAAAAACTAGTGTTGATGAAATAATATCAAAACCAAGACATTTTACTTTGCCACCACCAGAGAAATATAATCAATGGGGAGTTATCTTTGATTTACCAATGGCTTTAATCGAAACAATCTTTGAAATAGAAGACCAAAAAGATTACTACCACTTAAGACATTTTTTTAATTTTATCCTTTTTTTCTGTTCCTCAATATTCTTTTTTAAATTATTACTTAATAGATTTTCTAATTATAAGTTATCAATTTTAGGTACTTTATTTTATGTACTTTCTCCAAGAATTTACGGAAATAGTTTTTATAATAACAAAGATCTAATTTTTTTATCACTTTTGACTATAGCTTTGTATTTCTGTTTTAAACTTTTTGAAAAAATAAATTTCAAGAATTTATTATTATTTTCTTTTTTTGCGGCAGCCTGTACTGCTTCAAGAGTACTTGGAATCTTTTTACTTTTTTCATTTATAGGATTTCATTTTTTATCAATTAGTCTTGATAAGGTAAAAATAAATAAATTTTTTCCAATAATAATCTGTTGTTTTTTTTATTCTATTTTTCTAATTATTTTGTGGCCCTACCTTTGGAGTAATCCAATTGGTAATTTTATTTCGGCTTTTAAATTTTTCTCAAATCATTATTTGGATATCAAAATGCTTTATGATGGTGATTATATTAAATCTACAAACCTACCTTATATGTATATTTTAAAATGGATCTTTATTACTACTCCGATACTTTATATATTTTTATTTCTCTTTGGATATTTAAAAACAATAAGCAATTTTTTTAAAAATGTTTTTAATATGGAAAGTTATAATTCAAGTGGTAATTTTTGGGAGAGCGAGAGTGAAAAAAAAGATTTATTCATTTTGTTTAATTTAACAATAATCCTGTTTTATTTAATTTTATTCAAAACAGTTTTGTATAATGGATGGCGACATATCTATTTTTTGAATGTTTTTATAATTTATTTTTCAACTCTCGGTCTTTATAATATTGGTTTATACTTAAATTCAAAATTTAAAACAAATTTACATTATTTTATCACTATTATTTTTCTTGTTAGTGTAGCCTTTAAAATGATTTCTTATCACCCTTTTCAGAGTTTATATTTTAATAATTATTTAAAAAATATTACTCATGAAAAGTTTGAGATAGATTATTGGGGTTTATCTGGTAAAAAATTTTTGAATGATTTAATTGAATCTAATAAAGATAAAGCTTCTATATTTGTTGGTGTTGCATCGTATCTTCCGCTAGAAAGAAGTGCGTATTTATTAGAAAATAAGGAGAGGAAAATTATAAATATTGTGGGACAAAATTATTCTGAAGCGGATTACATTTATACAAACTTTATATACGAAGAAGGTAAATACAAAGATTTTAAATATAAAATTCCAGAAAACTTTACTTTAATATATGATTTTAAAATTGATGGGTTCAAAATTTACGAAGTTTATAAGAAAAATTAATTTAATTCATTACACCTCTTTAGTTCATACTTTGTAAGTAGTTGGGTTATTTCACTTTTAATAAAACAATTCTCATTTAAATAATCAGTAATAATGGGCTCCTTAATTGGATAAATAGAATAAATAATCTTAATGTTGTTTCTTTTAATTACTTCAATAAAAAGTTTTTTATAACTTTTGTGAAATTTATTTTTTTCCCTAGGATAGTCTGTGCCATCTCCTGTATACCATCTTATTGTAGAATAAGTTTTCTTTTCAAGCATAGCAGAAAAAAAGGAGTAGTTTGTTAAGAGCATAAAATTATTGTTCTCTTTTTTTAAATAATCCTTAACCTCAATTAATAATTTTATCTCTTGGCCTGGTTTTTTTTTAAAATCATCTGGTGTTATCCATTTAAGACTATTTAGTTTATTATCTATTAATTTTGCGTCTAAAGACATATTTAAATCTGTGTAGTTAAGATCATGAAACTTTCTTTCTTCATTAAATCTTAAATGATATTTGCTGGTGACAAATATACAAAAAATAATAATTAGATAAATTAAATACTTATTTTTAGAAATTTGTGAAAAAGAAAATCCAATTATAATAGGTATTAAAAAAAAAATATAGATTTGGTTTTTTGTTAACATTTGATGAAAAATAAGTGAAAAAGTAAAAAGTAAAATTATAAAAAAATAAATAAAATCTTCCTTAATAATAAATTTTTTATATTTAAAACTTTCCCAAAAATATGAAAAGGATAAGATAATTAAGGATATATGTATATATTTAAACTGTAGAATAACGCTACTAAAATTAAATTCATAATTTTGAAATCTTTCACTACCTATGGCTCGAGGGTATACAATATATTGTTCGATAAAGGACGAAAACTTTATATCATATAAAAATCCAACGACTCCAAAAAATAATATTAATAATGTTGAACTTAAAAAAATTGGAATGATCCATTTATAATTATTTTTGACTAAGGAATATAGTATTAAAATCAAGACTGATATTATGCAAACATAAACAGTTGGTACTTGTTTTGATAGAAAACCAAAAATTAAGAAAACTGGCAAAAGATACCAGTAATAATTCTTTTCTGTTTTTATAGCTAACATCAGACAATAAATGCCAAGCAAAGAAAAAAAAGTAGCATGGTGATCTACGAAAGGTGTTCCGCTAGAAGGATAAGCAAGAATACCAAATAAAAGAGAGAATAAAAAACTATAAATTGTTTTAACTTCAAACTTAATTAAAACAAAAAATGTAGCTAAAGTTACTATTCCATTGAAAAAAGATGCATGAAAAACATAACTTTTCCAACTAGTTCCAAACAAATAAAAAAAAATACTTTGAATATAATCTACAAGTGGGCCAGATATTATCCAATTAGAATTAAAGGGATACTCACCTTGTAAAATTCTATAACCACTATCAAAATGTGAAAAACTGTCATGAGGAGAAACACCTTTACTTGCATAGTATTGATTTATAAAAACTGAAAAGAAAAAGAGAATTATAGCTAACAGATTTTCTTTTTTAAAAAAAATACTTTTATTCATTAATAATAAATCAAAAATTTATTTACCTAAACTGCTATCAATTTTTATTGCAGCATCAAAAAGTTCCTTAACAGAGTTAATTGACAAGTTAAAATTTTCTTTTTCTTGATCGTTGAGAGACAACTCTATTACCTTCTCAACACCTTTCTGTCCAATTATGACTGGAACTCCTGCATACAAATTTTTAACACCATATTCTCCGTTTAAAAAAGCGGCACAAGGTAAAGTCATTTTTAAATCCTTTAAATAGGACTCTGCCATTACAACACCTGATGCTGCTGGTGCATAAAATGCAGAACCTTTTTCTAAAAGTTTTACAATTTCTGCACCTCCTTTTCTTGTTCTTTCTATTATAGAGGAAAGTTTTTCTTCAGTAATTTTATTTTCTTCAACTAATTTTTTTAAAGATTTTTTGTTAATTAGTGTTTGATTAGGTATAGGCACCATTGTATCTCCATGACCACCCAAAACTAAAGAGTTTATTTTTGTGACTGGAGTATTTAGTTCTTTTGAGAGAAAATATTTAAACCTTGAAGAGTCTAAAATTCCAGCCATTCCTACAACTTTTCTGCTAGGTAATTTTGAATATTTTTGTAACGCCATAACAATAACGTCTAATGGATTTGTTATACAAATTACAAAGGCATCAGGCGAGTTTTTTGCTATTCCTTCGGACACTTGTTTAATGATTTTAAGATTCGTACCAAGCAAATCATCTCTACTCATACCTGGCTTTCTTGGAACACCAGCGGTAATAATAATAACATCAGAGTTTTTTATATCTTTATAATCGTTTGTGCCTTCTAGATTAACGTTAAAACCACTTACACCTGATGACTGTGCTATATCTAAAGCTTTACCCTTTGCGAGTCCTTCAGCGACATCGAAAAGAACTATATCCCCTAATTCTTTTAAAGCTATTAGATGGGCTAGAGTTCCGCCAATTTGTCCTGCGCCAATTAAAGAAATTTTTTTTTTCATTATTATTATTTCATTGTTGGCATTGTAAATTCAGGATCTGACTTGATTCCTGATGGCCATCTTGATGTTACAGTTTTAAGTTTTGTATAAAACCTTACTCCCTCTGGCCCATGCATATGCTGATCACCAAAAAGTGATCTTTTCCATCCACCAAAACTATGAAATGCCATTGGAACAGGTATAGGAATATTTATCCCAACCATACCAATTTTTACATTACTTGCAAAAGATCTTCCTGTATCTCCATCTCTTGTAAAGATACTAACCCCATTTCCGAACTCGTGATCATTAACAAGAGTTAATGCTTCATTATAATCATTAGCTCGGATCACAGATAATACTGGCCCAAATATTTCTTCTTTATATATCCTCATATTTTTTTTAACATTATCGAAAAGACATCCACCCATATAAAAGCCTTTTTCATATCCTTGAAGACTTAAACTTCTACCATCAACAACTAGTTTTGCCCCTTCCTTTACCCCTATATCAACGTAGCTCTTAACTTTTTCTAAATGTTCTTTAGTAACCAGAGGTCCCATCTCAGATTTTTTATCTAAGCCTGGTCCTACTTTTAGAGCTTCGACTTTCTTAGCTAAACTTTTAACTAACGGTTCGGCAACTTTTCCAACTGCGACTGCTACAGATTGGGCCATACATCTCTCACCGGCTGAACCATAAGCGGCCCCCATTAATCCATTTACAGCTTGATCTAAATCAGCATCTGGCATAACTACACAATGATTTTTTGCTCCGCCTAAAGCTTGAACTCTTTTTTCATTTTTAGCACAATTTTCATAAATATATTTTGCAATTGGT
>MDTE01142203.1_pt1 | contig 29622 bp, 30 predicted proteins | sample 811231 | NCBI WGS metagenome assembly MDTE01 (sample SAMN05326651, study PRJNA326480) | marine metagenome | isolation source: seawater | place: Indian Ocean: Red Sea | collected 2010 | reverse complement strand
TTAGTCGAGTTTAAATAGAGGAAATTTAAAATTAATGACAAAAAATTCTAATTAGACTTTAAAAATTTTTGATGAATTTAAAGAAACATTCAGGAAAAATTTATTTATGATATATTTCTTGCTTTTTCTTTGAGCATAATTGGAATCCCATCTTTGATAGGATAAGCAAGGTTTGCATCTTGTGATATTAATTCATTATTTTTTTCGTCATAAATCAATTTACCTTTTGTGACAGGGCAGACTAAAATATCTAGTAAATTTTTATTTAATTTGGTCATTTATAATTCTGGTTATGATAAGTAAAAGTAAGCAATTTATATATTCATCAATGGTATTCACTTTTCCAGTAGCAGGTGTACCTATTTTTGTTTATATCTTACCATTTTATGCTTCTAACTATAATCTTGGTCTCTCACTTGTTGGCTTTGTATTTTTTGCAGGGCGCATGATAGATGTTTTCACCGACCCTATTATGGGCGCATTAGTAGACAAATTTCCCTCAAAGTGGGGGAAACATAAACACTGGATAATTTTGTCACTTCCAGTGTTATTTTTATCAATATATTTTTTGTTCTTGCCTCCTGATAAATCTATATCTGGATGGTACTTATTTGTTTGTTTATTTTTTCTTTATACTGGATTCACTCTGTCAGGTATTGCTCAATTATCTTGGGCAAGTTTTATTGCCCCTAATTACGATGACAGAACTAGACTTTTAACTTTCAGGGAGTTTTTTAGCTTGGTCTCCACCCTATGTGTTATATCGATTCCAGCTATTATCGAGATATTTGGTGGTGACTTTGAAAATAAAATTAATGCAATTGGAATATTTGGTTTAATTGGCATTCCAATAACAATTATTTTTGGTGTCACTTTATTACCAGATAAGAAAAAAACAGTTTCATCACCAAATCCATTTGCTTCCTATAAAAGATTTCTATCTAATAAATCTCTTAATATTCTTGTCTTAGCAAGTGTCTTAATAGCATTTGGTCAAAGCTTTACAGGAGGACTTTACTTAATGTTGATTGATGCAGTTCTTGAATTGGAAGCATTTGCATCACGAGCTATTTTAATTAACTTCATATTTGCCATCGTTGGCCTATTTTTTTGGAGATATCTCGGAATAAAATTATCTAAACATAAATCTGCAGCTTATTGTTGTTTTTATGCAAGTCTGGCATTATTTCTTCAATTTCTTCTTATTTATGCTCTTCTGGAAAGTCCTGCTTCAATTAAGATTTTGGGTTTCTTTCCAATGGTTGCAATTGTTGGATTTGCTTTCTCTGGTGCAGCACCATTAATTAATTCTATGGTTGCAGATTTATCAGACCAAGATGAATTTGAAGAAAAAACCAATCAATCAGGATCCATGTATGCATACTTGACAACAATTACCAAAATTGGTTTTACTTTTGCCATTGCAGCCCCATATATATTCTTAGAAAATGTTTTGGGTTTTGATATCACTCTTGGTAGTCTTAATTCTGATACAAGTATCACAGGACTATTTTATATGTATCATTTTTTGCCAATTGTATGTAATTTAGTTGCGGGATTTGTCTTGCTTCAATATACTTTGAGGCGTTCACAACATGAAATAATAAGAAATAAATTGCATTCAAAAAATTATGACTGATCGAACTAACCTGAGTATTAACCTTAATAAGATTGCTTTATTAAGAAATGCAAGAGGGGCAAATTATCCTCGCTTAAAAGACTTTGCTCTCCTTTGCTTTAAACAAGATATTGCTGGTTTAACATTACACCCTCGTCCTGATCATAGACATGCTACAAGTCAGGATGCTATTCAACTAGCACAATTATGTCATCATCATGGTTTTGAATTTAATCTTGAAGGCAATCCATTTTCTGAAAAATTAGATGATTATCTGGGTTTTATGGAATTGGCAAAGCAAATAAATCCGCATCAACTTACTTTAGTTCCTGATTCAAATACTCAAATTACCTCGGATCACGGTTGGAATGTAAAGTTAGATAATTCAAAAAAAGATAAGTTAATTGATACTATCTCCGAATGCAAAAAATATTCAACCAGAGTCTCATTGTTTATTAATATTGATAAAGAATCGGTTAAATTTGCCAAAGAAGTAGGTGCTGATCGAGTTGAATTTTTTACTGGTCCTTATGCTAATGCTTTTGCTAATTTAAGTTACTCTGATGATTTAGATAATTTTCAACAATGTTTAGTTTATGCAAACTCACTTCAGCTAGGGATAAATGCAGGGCATGATCTTAATTTAGAGAATATAATTCCTCTCCGTAAAAATGGTTTATTAAATTTAATAGATGAAGTATCGATTGGTCATGCTATCATTACTGAGAGTTTGCTTCAGGGTATGGAAGCAGTAATAGCAAAATATTTAACTATCTTGGATTCTAATGTCAGATATAAAAGAAGTTCTTAAACAACAAATATCTCAAAATAATATTCTAATCTTTATGAAGGGAACTCCTTATGAACCACAGTGTGGATTTTCTGCAAAAACAGTTCAAGCACTTATTGAATGCGGTGTGGAGTTTTCTTTTGTTGATGTTCTAGCTAACCAACAAGCCCGACAAGTACTACCGGAAGTTAGTGAATGGCCTACATTTCCTCAAGTGTTTGTAAAAGGAGAATTAATTGGAGGTTGTGATATTGTTCTTCAAATGCATGAAAGTGGAGAACTAAAAGAATTATTAGCAAATCTAAATTAATTTAAAGAATTCATCAATTCACAAAAGATTTTTGCTGTAATTTCGGCATCATATGCAGCAGAGTGTGCTAAACCATTGTCGTAATTAATTTCTAAAGATTCAGCAATTTTTGCAAGAACTGTTTGACCTGTCATTGCTCCACCTAAAGTTACAGTATCTAGAACAGAAAATGAATGGAAAGGAGAATTTTTTAATTTGTTTCTCTTGATACATTCATTTAAAAAATTTAAATCAAAATGTGCATTATGACCAACTAAGATTGCTCTAGAACATTCATAATTATGTCGAGTTTGGTTGATAATTTTAAAGATGGATTGCAATGCTTCTTGCTCAGAAACTGCATTACGTAAAGGATGCTCTAAATTAATTTTTGTAAACTCTAATGCATCTTGATGAATTTTGAGACCAGGAAATGGATCAATGTGAAACCTATGCGTTTCACCAACAGAAAATTCTTTATCATAATTAATTAGAGTTATTGCAATCTCCAATATTGCATCACTACTAGGAGTGAACCCCCCAGTTTCTAAATCAACAACCACTGGGAGATATTTTCTAAATTTGGTTTTCACTTAGGTTTCGATACACCTAATTTTTCATGTAGTTTTTTGTTTGATGTTGTATAACCAAAAGGAACCCTTTCTCCTGGATAGCATCTTTTGAAAGCTTCTTGAACAGCAAGTGTTGTTTCATGAAAACCACAAAGAATAAGGTTTAGCTTTCCTGGGTAATCATTTATATCACCGACTGCAAAGATCCCTTTGGAGGAAGTTTCAAATGTTACCGTATTAACAGAAACCTTTTTGTTATTGATGTCAAGATTCCAATTTAAAATTGGCCCCAGTTTTTTATTTAATCCAAAAAGAAATAATAATTCGTCTGCATCATGAGTATCTATTTCAAGAGTTTCAAAGTTCTTCAAACTTACGCCCGAAACTCTGTTATCACCAAAAATATCATTTATTAAATATGGAGTATGAAGGGTGACAGCACCTTTAGAAACTAGCTCTCGCATCTCTTGCTCAGTTTTGTATGCTCCTCTAAATTGATCTCTTCGATGAACTAAATGAATATGATCAGCAACTTTTGACAATTCAACAGTCCAATCTAAGGCAGAATCACCACCGCCGAAGATAAAGACTGTTTTATCTTTATAATGGTCAATATTTCGAACAGCATAAGAAACTCCGAAATTTAAATATTTATCAGGATCATCTATATTGGGTGGTCTTCGAGGTTCAAATGAACCTGCACCAGCTGCAATAAAAATATTTTTAGTCTTGAAAACTTGATTTTCAGATGTTGTAGCAATCCAAAAATCATTTTCTTGTTCGATAGAGTCAATTCTTTGTGATAGAAAAAGATCATAATTAAATGGTTTTATTTGTTCTAAAAGAGCATCCACATGTTCTTGTGCAGTTTGATAAGGAACTCCCGGAATATCATAAATGGGTTTTTCCGGATACAATTCCGCACACTGTCCACCGGGTTTATCAAGGTTGTCGACCAGAACACAATTAAGACCTAATAAACCAGCTTCAAATACCGTAAACAGGCCTACTGGACCAGCTCCAATAATTAATATATCTGTTTCTTTCATCTAACTATGTCTCCAGGTGAAGCATCTTGACTTGGTCTTACCAGATAAACTTTGCCTTCTTCATTGGTTGAAGCAAGAATCATACCTTCAGAGACTCCAAATCTCATCTTTCTTGGTTTTAGATTATAGACAAGAACTACATTCGTTCCAGTAAGTTCATCTTCAGAGTAATGCATTTTAATGCCAGCAAAGACTTGTTTTTCACCCAATTCTCCAACATCTAAGTAAAGTTTTACTAATTTATCAGCATCTTCGACTGCTTCTGCTTTGGTCACTTTTGCTACACGTAATTCAATTTTTATAAAATCATCGATAAGAATTTCACTATTTTCCATTATCTAACCTGTACATGAGTGGTTTATATATATTTATTTTGTTCCCAAGAATTGGTTTTTCAATACTTTTAAATAAAAAATCGTCATCATTAAAAAGTTTCAGAGATGATTTGGTTAAATTGGGTAATATTGGATTCAACAGTTTTGAAATAACCCTGAAACCATTCATTGCTGAGGAGGCTACTTGATACTTTTCATCTCCTTCTAATTTCCATGGTTTCTTTTCATTGATATATCTATTTACATCATCGGTAAGTCGCATGATATGACTAATTGCCTTCGAGAATTGCTTTGCATCATATAATTTAAAAACATGATTGCTTTCAGAAACAAGATAATCATAAAGATTTTTATCGATACTATCTGACAAAAAACTATTATTTTCTTCAATAAATTTCGAAACTCGACTTGCAATATTTAAATATTTTCCAACAATATCAGAATTTATTTTTTGAATAAAATCGTCTTCATTAAAATCAATATCATCAACAGTGTTATTAAATTTACTTGCAAAGAAATATCTTAATAGTTCTCCATCATATTTTTTACAAAATTCATCAGCTAAAATTCCAGTACCTAAAGATTTAGACATTTTTTCACCATTTATCGTCAGAAAACCATGGACATTGATTTGACTCGGTTGTAGGTAATGAGTGCAATCAAGTAATGCAGGCCAAAATAATGCATGGAAGTAAGAAATATCTTTACCGATGAAATGAATAAGTTCATATTCTGAATCTGAATTAATAATGTCTTCCAAATTAAAAGAATGTTTATTAGCCCAATCTTTAATTGATGCAAAATATCCAATAGGAGCATCTAACCAAACATAAAAATATTTATCCTGTTCGTTTGGTATTTTAAATCCAAAATACGGGCTATCTCTTGAGATGTCCCAGTCTTTTAGCATATTGCTTGTCCATTCTTTCAATTTATTTTTAACTGGAATTTGAATTTCTAAATTCTTAATAAAATTTTTTAAAAATTCAGTTTTTTCTGGAAGTTTAAAAAAAATATGTTCTGTTGTTTTTAATATGGGATCCGTATTTGTCAGAGTGGATTTTGGTTTAACTAAATCTTGAGGAGAATAGGTTGCTCCACAAGCCCCACAACTATCTCCATATTGATCTTCAGCACCACATTGCGGGCAAATTCCCTTAATAAATCTGTCCGATAGAAACATCAATTTTTCTGAATCAAAAAATTGTTCTATTTCTTTTTTATAAATCAGGCCATTATTTTGTGCTAATTGATAGATTTCTTCTGAAAATGTTTTATTTTCATCAGAATGAGTTGAATAAAAATTGGAAAAATTAATAAGATATTTTGAATAGGATTTTAGATGTTCTTTTTGGATGTTTTGTATATGTTGTTCTGGACTTATACCTAGTTCCTCTGCTTTAAGCATAACCGGTGTTCCATGAGCATCGCTTGCACAGAAGTAATGGCATTCATTTCCATGATTGACTTGAAACCTCACCCAAATATCTGTAATGACTGACTCAAAAATATGTCCAATATGCAATGATGCATTTGCATATGGAAGAGCACTGGTAACTAGAAATTTCTTGGGTTTCATTTTGATAGCAATCTTAATGATATTATAAGTGAAATAAATATGAGCATAAAAAAAACAATTGCTGTTGTCTCAGGAAAAGGAGGGGTAGGTAAATCTACTATCACTGCGTTGTTAGCAACAAAGATGTCAAGATTTCTTAATATTGGAATTTTAGATGCGGATATTTATGGTCCTAACCAGGCTATTCTTCTTGATGTACAAGCAAAACAAGTCATGACTAATGATGGATTGATTCAACCCATTAAAGTTGGAGACCTAAATATGTATCTAAGTACAATTGCTTTTTTTTTAAAATCTGATGAGGCTGCAATTTGGAGAGGTCCGATGTTAAGTGCAAACCTTAAAAAATTGTATTCAAATACAAAATGGGGAAGCCTAGATTTACTATTAATTGATATGCCACCAGGAACTGGTGATGCTTACCTTACCTGTTTCAAATATTTTAATGTTGATGGATGCATAATGATTACATCAAATTCACCACTTACACTGGCTGATAACTTTAAAACTAAAAATCTTCTCAAGAAATTAAACATTCCTTTTTTGGGAAGCATTGAAAACATGTATAAAGAAAATCAAGATTCGTTACAAGATGATTCTGTAATCGATAGAATAGAATACAATGAGACATTTAATAGCTCGATTTTCCCATTTACAGATATTGATTTAGAAAATCTTCTTGAAGCAACAGAGAAATTATTAATATGAAAATAAAATTTTTATTATTAATGATTATTTCTATCAATATATTGACTGACGAAATAACTGATCCTTTTGAAAATACAAATAGAAATATTCATGCATTCAATGATCGGTTAGATACAAACTTACTTAAACCACTTGCCTCAACTTATAGAAAAATTACTCCTCAGTTTGCTCGAACTGGTGTTACAAACTTTTTTGAAAATTTAGAAGAAATAGATACAACAATAAATCAGGTTCTTCAAGGTAACATCAAGTTAGCATTCAATGATGCCACTCGTTTTTTTGTTAATTCTACAATAGGATTATTTGGTTTAGTTGATGTAGCAACTGCAATGGGGCTAGAAAAACATGAAGAAGATTTTGGTCAAACACTTGCAGTATGGAATATAAAACCTGGTCCTTATATTGTTTTACCTTTTTTGGGACCAAGTAATGCGAGAGATCTCTTAAGCAGGCCTATTTCAAGTTTTCTATCTGGAACTTTTTCTATGGATGAAACGGATGTCAAAATATCTCTTTTAGCATTGGATGCATTAGAGACTCGTGAAAGGTTGTTAGATGCCGAAACTTTAATAATTGGGGATGAATACCTTTTCATAAGAGATGCTTATTTTCAATCTAGAGAGTATGAGATTCTAAACGGTGAAGTTGAAGTTGATGATTTTCTTGAATCTATGGAAGATATTTTTGAGGATAATTAGATCAAATCAATCAATACATTTTTTTCCTTATCTATAGAGTCATTTGTAATGATATTTGAAATTGTTTTCCTGAAAACCTTTGCATTAGTTTGACCCTTTTTTAACCCAAAAATATGCTTCAGCATGATTGAAGAGTTAAAACCTTTATTTTTCATGAAAATTACATAATCTAAATAATTTTCTAAAACTTCTTTTTCATTTATATGTTGTTTAACTTCCCCAAAAATTCTTTCATCAACATCTTTAAGTAAAAAAGGATTTGCATAAACCTCTCTACCAAGCATGACACCATCTACTTTTTCGAGATGGCTATGAGCTTCTTCAATTGATTTTATTCCTCCATTTATAATAATCTCAAGATGCGGAAAATCTTGTTTAAGTTGATATACATACTTGTAATTTAAAGGAGGAACTGACCTATTTTGTCTGGGACTTAGCCCACTCAATATGGCTTTTCTTGCATGAATAATTACGGTATGAACACCTGAAGAACTTACTTTTGCTATAAAGTTATGAAGAAATTCATAGCTATCAAAATTATCAACTCCTAACCTTGTTTTAATAGTGACAGGAATATTAACTTTCGAAATGATCTTATGTGCACACTCAGCAACTAAATCAGGTTCTTTCATCAGACATGCTCCAAACTTACCCTTTTTAACTCTATCGGAAGGACATCCTATATTTAAGTTAATTTCATCATATCCATACTCCTCAGCAATTTGCGAACAATAAACTAGATCCTTGGGGTTATTCCCACCAAATTGCACACCTACTGGATGCTCTTCATGATTAAAATTTAATTGATAAAGACAATTCCCATGCACAATAGAGTTGGTAGTAATCATTTCTGTGTACAGAAAAGTTTTTTTTGATATTAATCGGAGGAGATACCTGTCATGGAGATCTGTATATCTCATCATGGGTGCAACACAAAATTTATGTTTGTACATAATTAAACTATGAATAAGTTTAATGAAATAATAGCAATGAAAGTGAGGAATATTGTATAGGGTAGAGCAAGCATCACCATTCTAAAATAGGATAGATTTATCAATGGTGCCAATGAAGAGGTTAGTAAAAATAAAAAAGCTGCTTGACCGTTGGGTGTAGCAATACTGGGTATATTTGTTCCAGTATTGATAGCAATTGTTAAGTTAGTGAAATGATTCAAATCAATTAACCCAGCATCTAACAATTCTTTGACTTGAGTAATATAAATTGTTGCAACAAACACATTATCACTTATGGCAGATAAAACTCCATTCGCAACAAAGAAAAGAATAGTTTCATCTTCATCAGGAAAACTCCTAACAAGATCAATTACCGGAGTAAACAAATGATTTACCTCAATAACACTTACAATTGCAAAAAATACACATAACAAAGCTGTAAAAGGTAAAGCTTCTTTAAAAGCATCGCCTAGATCATGTTCATGGGTTATCCCTTTGAAAGATGTTAGTAAGATTATTACTCCTAGACCAATAATACCGACAGCAGCAAGATGAAATGCTAGTGCTACAATCAAAAACAGAAGCACAATAAATTCTAATACCAACTCGGTTTGTTTCTGAATGTTGCCTACATTTTGATTTTTTTCAAAATTCTCGTACTCATTAAAAATTTTTCTAACACTTGTAGGTAATTCCGTACCAAAACCAAATAATTTGAAATATTCCAAACAAAAACATAGAAATAGTCCGGCAACAAGCACAGGCATGGTAACCGGTGCCATATAATAAAAAAATGTCATAAAATCCCAACCAGCTATATTTGCAATAAGCAGATTCTGGGGTTCACCGACGATAGTACAAACACCACCTAGAGCGGTCCCAACTGCACCATGCATGATGAGTTGTTGCAGAAAAGACTTAAATTGGGCAAAGTCATTCAAGGCATTCGCGTTTAATGAGGAATTGTCTAAGTAATCATGATTATTATCAGAGAACTCTTTATTTGAGGAAACTAAATGGAAAATTCTATAAAATCCTATTGTTACCCCGATTAAAACTGCTGTTACTGTTAAGGCATCTAAAAATGCAGATAAAAAAGCTGCCGTTAAAACATAAGTTAGAGATAAAAGTACTTTTGAGCGAACAAATAAGAGTAATTTGGTGAAAATAGTCAACATAAGGTTCTTCATAAAATAAATACCAGCAACCATAAAAATTAACAATAAAATTACCTCAAGATTTTTTTCAATTTCGTGAAGCATGTCATATGGGGAAGCTAAACCAATTACAAGTGCTTGGATAGCAAGTAGGCCACCTGGCTGAAGTGGATAACATTTAAGTGCTAATGCCAGGGTGAAAATAAACTCTAATAACAGAATCCAACCTACAATTATTCCTGCATTTAAATCTATAGCTTGTAGAGTAAAGAACAGAACGGGATTTAAGATCAAAAAAAATAATATGCTAGACTTGTACCAGTTGGGTGAGTCCCCTAAAAATAATTTGTAAACAATTTGTAAATTCATGCTTTCAACTAGATTTAAATATTTTGAAATTTCAAATCAAAATAGATTTATCTTTATAAGTAAAAATAAGATTTTATACGATATTGACAATAATTCTTATATTTTTGACGCAAAAAATTTATTAATTGAAGGAAATGAAGAGGAAAACCGTATCGGAGTGTTACATGAAAAAAATATTTTCTATTATGCTTTAAATTTAGAAAATTTAACTATTGAAAATAAATCAGAATCATTTCAACTAATTGATATCAGAAATATTCCATACTTTGACGATAAAAAAGATAAGATTCTTTTTCAGGCAAAACAGCTTATTTACTGGTTGGATCAAAATAAATTCTGTTCGAGATGTTCCGGCAAGTTAACTTTTAAAGAAAATGAAGGTGCATTTGTTAGACCTTGTAATAATGAGTTTATTTATCCAAGGATTTCTCCTTGCATCATAACTTTAATAACCAAGAAAGATAAAATTTTATTAGCAAGAAATAAACTATTTCCAGAAAAACTTTACAGTACATTAGCCGGATTTATTGAGGTTGGAGAAACTGCCGAAGAAGCCTTAATTAGGGAAGTCTTAGAAGAGGTCAATATTAAGGTTAAGAATATAAAATATTTTGGAAGTCAATCTTGGCCTTTTCCTAGTCAACTTATGCTTGGATATCATTGTGAATATGAATCAGGTGATATAAAAGTTAACACTGATGAATTAACAGATGCCCAATGGTTTGACATCGAAAATCTTCCAAATATACCTCCAAAAATTTCAATTTCAGGCAGATTGATTGCTAGTTATCTCGAGGGTCATTTAAAGCCCTAGTTGGTGGCTTCTTAATCACCTTCTTTTTTGTCTCTTTTGAACTTGTTTTAACTTCAACAGGTTTTGAGGATTTTATATTTTTCTTGTTTTGAGGTTTCTTGTGACCAGTTTTTTTTCTTGAAACACCTGACGAACTTGTTTTTTTATTATTTGACTTATTTATTGAAGTTTTTCCTTTCTTAAAGTTAGATGGATTTTTCTTCTTGAAGGGTTTTTTATTAGAAACAGACTTTTTATAAGTATTTTTTTTCTTTTTCGAAGAGGTTTTCTTTTGTGCAGTTGATTTTGAAGAGGTTAAGTTTTTAATCCAAGATAAGATTGAAACACCACCTGAAATATTCTTCTTTTTATGATCCAATGCATTCACTAATGGTTTGACTTTAGAGGAGGGTGATTTGGACTGTCTCCAGCTCATATCTGGAGAAGGACTTTCTGGAGTAAGTTGATAAGATAGCTTCTTATTAACATCAGTATTTTTTACTCTTGACACTTTGTAATATGGTCTATTTTTATATGGATCCGTGATGATTAATATTTTAATCTTTGCTGACTCTTCAATTCTGATAAGGTCAATTCGCTTTTCATTATTCAGAAAACTTGCAACATCAGCTGGAACAAAAACATGAATCTCTGCTGTATTTTCTTTAAGAGCATCTTCATTTATTATTCTTAGGATAGATTGTCCAAGTGATCTTGGTCCACGAACTAGGACATGTTCAATGTCATAAGTTTCATTAAGAGATGGTTTTAATCTTTGTCTTGATACTTCTAGCAATCCAAATCTTGATATATTTGCAACTTGAGTTCTTGCTCTATCACCTGAGATAGCTTTTCTAAAAGCTTTTTCAATCTTTTGTTGATTGTCTTCTTCTAACATATCAATGAAATCAATAACAATAAGTCCACCAACATCACGAAGTCTTAGTTGACGAGCAATTTCATTGGCAGCTTCTAGATTAGTTTTAACTGCTGTATCTTCGATATCTTTTCCTTTTGTTGATCTTGCAGAATTAATATCAATGGTAGTCATAGCTTCTGTCGGGTCTATTATTATTGACCCTCCTGAAGGGAGAGAAATTTCTCTTTGAAAGGCTAATTCAATTTGATTTTCTATTTGGTATCTGTTGAATAGGGGGATTTCTTCATCGTAAAACCTAACTTTTTCTTTTTGATCTGGAATAATTAATTCGGCAATACTATAGGCCTCTTTAAAAACCTCTTGATTATCTACCAACACTTCTTCAATATCATCTCTAAAAATGTCCCTAAAAACTCTTACGATTAGCTTATCATCTGTATATATACATTGTGGTGCGTCAGCAGACACTTGATTTAGATGAATATTATCCCACAGTGAAATTAAATAATTTAGATCATTCTGTAGCTCTTCAAAGGTTCTATCAATTCCAGCTGTTCTAATAATTACACTCATATTTTCTGGTATATCTAACTTTGCAATTTGATTTTTTAGATCTTCTCGTTCATCACCAGTTATTCTTCTAGATATACCACCACCTCTATTAGAATTTGCAATCAAGACCATAAATCTTCCAGCAATAGATATTTGAGTGGAGAGGGTTGCACCTTTAGTTCCTCTTTCTTCTTTATTGACTTGAACTAAGATTTCTTGACCTTCTTTTAAATTACATTTCTTTTTACCATTGTTGTCAGTAGTAAAAAATTCGGATGATAGATCTCTGAGTGGAAGAAAGCCATGTTTATCAAAGCCAAAATCAACAAATGCAGCATTTAAGCTCATTTCTACCCTTGAAACTCTTGCCTTAAAAACACTTCCTTTGTAAAAAGTTTTTTCAACTAACTCTGTATCAAGATCAAATAATTTTGCACCTTCGACAAATGCAACACGAAGCTCATCATTATAAGAGCTGTTTATAAGAATTCTTTTCATCACGTACTCCTTAAGTAGGAGATAGTAAATAAATAAATATGTTTTTTTTTGAAGTCTTACTATATCTGCTTCAAAAATATGCTTGGGGTGGCAAGCTTATGTAAAATCTATATTTCTATCTCAAAAAGTTGAATATATTCAACTAAATTCTATAATTTTGGATCTATCCTATCTATATAATCAATGACTGTCAAAAATATATCTATAAGCTCGGAGCATGCTGGAAGAAGAATAGATAACTTTTTAATGACTATTCTCTCAAATATACCTAAATCCAATATTTACAAAATTATTAGAAAAGGTGAAGTGCGTGTAAATTCAAAAAGAATAAAACCTAGTTTTAAACTCTCAGAAGGTGATCTTGTTAGGATACCCCCAAAGATAAATGAAACAAAGAAAAATAATCTAAATGTTGATTCTGATTTCTTCGAAAATAATCCAATTATCTTTGAAGATGATGAGTGTTTAATACTTAATAAATCATCTGGAATAGCTGTCCACGGAGGGACAAAAAACAATAATGGAATTATAGATTATATAAAAGCTTCATTCCCTAAGTATGATTTCAAATTGTGTCATCGATTGGACAAAAATACTTCAGGATGCTTGGTGTTAGCAAAAAACTTAGTTTTTCTGCGACATTTTCAAATGCAACTAAAAAATAGAAATGTTTTAAAAAAATATCATTGTATTGTCCAAGGTAAAATTAATAGAGAAATCACGATCAAATCTAAAATCTTAACCAAGAGTAAGGATAAATCTTTTAAAGTAATTGATAGTGAAGATGGGAAAGAATCTCTCACAAAGTTCAACTTAATTAAAGATTATGGTCAAAACTCATTACTTGAAGGTCAAATTTATACTGGCAGAACTCATCAAATAAGATTGCACTTAGAAAATATAGGTTTAAATCTACTAAATGATAATAAATATGGTGATTTAAATTTTAAAACTAAATTTAATGATAAATCATTGAACAGAATGGGGCTGCATGCCAGAGAATTAGAATTTATCTCATTACTTGGAAAAAAAATTCGTGTAATTGCAAAATATGATAAAAAATTTAAGAACTTAATTAAGTTTGCATCTTCAAATTAATTGGTACATTTATAATTAATTTGATAGGATACGCAACTGTTATGGCAGTTCAAAAAAGTAAAAAAACTAGATCTAAGATAGGTATGAGAAGATCTCATGATGGTTTAAAAAAATTATCGATTTCTATTGATCAAACTTCAGGTGAAAAACATCTTCGACATCAAATGACCAAAGATGGTTTTTATAAGGGTAGGTTAATTAAAGATTTACGTAAACCTGAAAAAGCTAACCCAGATCAACCTGAGCAATAGTATTTATGCCTCGTAGTGGCTGTTTTGTTTTTCCTGGACAGGGCTCACAATCAATAGGCATGCTTAAAACCTTTGATAAAGATGAGATTGAGTTTCTTGAACAATCGTTTAAAAGACTTTTCGATTTTGACTTACTATCAATTATCCAAAATGGACCCTCTGAAAGTTTAAATACAACATCAATAACGCAACCAGCATTATTAGCAACATCATATATCTATTTCCAACAGTTAAAAAATAAGTTAACAAATTATTTGGATATTAATTATTTTTCTGGTCATTCATTAGGTGAATTTTCAAGTCTAGTTTGTGCCAACTCTATAACCTTAGACGATGCCTTAAGTTTGGTCCATAAGAGAGGTCAATATATGGAAGAATGTGATGTTGGTTCTATGTCAGCAGTTATTGGGGCAGATTCAAAAGAACTAGATAACTTATGTAACGAAATTTCTTTAAAGACTGGGCTTGTAGTCGAATCTGCAAATATTAATTCAAATTCTCAAATTGTGGTTGCAGGTCACAAGGAAGCTGTGCAAGAAGTATGCTCAAAACTAAAAGAAATGAAAATCCGTTCTATAACTCTCAAAGTTAGTGTTCCTTCTCATACAAAGTTAATGGTTCCTGCACAGAAAAAACTTCAAAAGGAGTTCGATAGTGTTAATTTGGGAATACCTGATACTAAAATCATTCAATATAATCACGATGCTGAAGAAGTAAAAGCTACAACAGATATTCAAAAAATTGTTCAAAATATTATTAATCAAATGACGCTTCCGGTAAATTGGCTTGCAGTTTGTGATTACATAAAATTAAAAAATACTTTTACAATCGAGTGTGGCCCCAACAAAGTTTTGACAAAACTCTGTCAAAGCAATGATATTCAAAATGTATTCGATTCCTCTTTAGAGAGTTTAAATAATCTAATACAATCAAGTTATGAGTAAGATTGTTTTTATTTCTGGAGCATCAAAGGGGATTGGATTGGAAATTGCCCATATTTTTTCTAAAAATAATTATCAAGTAATTGGAACATCCAGAGGAAATTTTTCATTAGATAAATTAATTGATGATAGTAATGCAATCTCAGTTAAATTAGATGTTACAAATAGAAATGAAATTGAATCACTTTATAAAGAATTGAAAGATCAAAAATTATTACCAGATATCTTGATTAATAATGCTGGTGTTACAAATGATCAGCTATTTTTAAGAATGACTTATGATCAATGGGATCAAACAATTAACACAAATTTAAATGGTGTATTCAATCTAACTAAAGTTTTTATAAAAAATATGATTAAAAATAAATATGGAAGAATAATAAATATTTCTTCTGTTGCAGGTCTAATGGGGAATGCAGGGCAAGTGAATTATGCCTCATCAAAATCTGCACTTTTAGGTTTTACTAAATCAATTGCAAAAGAAATGGGTGCAAGAAATATCACTTCTAATATTATAGCTCCAGGTTTTATTAAGACTGATATGACAAATGTTTTAGATGAAGCAATTCAGACTGAAATAAAAAGCAAAATTCCTTTAAAATCATTTGGCGATCCCACTGATATAGCTCAAACTGCATTATTTTTAGCATCTGAGAATGCAGATTATATTTCAGGACAAACTATCTCAATTGATGGTGGTCTATTTATCGATTAGTTGTTTTTTATAAATGAGGGGTTAAAATACCCAAACCTTGGAGGTTATCTTATGGATAGAGATGAAGTTATAAATAAAGTTACTGACATAGTTTGTGAAATGTTAGGTAAAGAAGCTTCAGAAGTTAAACTTGAATCTTCTTTTGTTGATGATCTTGGAGCAGACTCTCTAGATACAGTTGAATTGGTAATGCAACTTGAAGAAGAGTTTGATCTTACTATCGTTGATGATGATGCAGAAAATATTTCAACTGTTCAAGAAGCTGTGGATTATATTCTTACCAACAGCTAATTTTTTCTGTTTTATATGAATCAAGGACGAAGAATCGTCATTACTGGTATGGGGCAGATCTCTCCAATTGGTTTGAATATTCACGATGCTTGGAAGAATTGCTTATTAGGAAAATCTGGTATCACCAGTTTTAAAGTAGATGTTGATAATATTCCAGTATCAATTGCTGGAAGAATATTACAAGATGGTAGGGAATATATTCCAGGTGAAAAATATGTTGAAAAAAAATTATTAAGAAGACTTGATCCTTTTGTCTTATATGGACTGGTTGCTGCTCAAGATGCTCTTGAGGATGCCGGAATTACAAAAAATCATGATCTTGACGCAGCAAAAGTTGGAGTTAATATTGGTTCAGGAATAGGTGGCCTATATAGTATAGAAAGAAATAAATTACTTTTAGAACAAAAATCGCACAGAGCAGTTTCTCCTTTTTTTGTTCCTGGTTCTATCATTAACATGACTGCGGGTTACCTGAGTATGTTATTTAATTTTAAGGGTCCAAATTTATCTATTACCACCGCATGTGCTTCTAGTAATCATGCCATTGGTTTATCAGCAAGGTTGATAGCTGCTGGAGATGCAGATGTTATGATTGCAGGGGGGGCAGAAATGGCTACTACACCTCTTGGAATTTCAGGGTTCCTAGCTTCTAAAGCATTAAGTATTTCAGAAAATCCAATTACTGCAAGCCGACCCTGGGATAAAAATAGAAATGGTTTTGTATTATCTGATGGTGCGGGTATTTTAATTCTTGAAGAGTATGAACATGCTTTAAAAAGGGGTGCAAATATCTATGCAGAGTTAGTTGGTTTCGGAATGAGCGCAGATGCTCATCACATGACAGCTCCACCTAGTGATGGTTATGGTGCTGCTTTGTCAATAAAAAATGCCTTGTCTGATGCAGGGATTGATTCTGATCAAATTGACTATATCAATGCTCATGCTACATCTACTCCTTTAGGAGATCTTGCTGAGTGCAATGCAATAAAATCGGTATTCAAAAATCCACCTATTGTAAGTTCAACAAAATCAATGACTGGACATACACTTGGTGCAGCTGGTGCTATTGAATCAATTTTTTCAATCTTATCCATTAAGGATAACCACGCACCTCCCACTATAAATCTAAAAAATCCCGATGATGATTGTGATTTAGACTTTGTTGCAAATTCATCAAGAAAATTTGAAATAAATACTGCAATGAACAATTCATTTGGATTTGGTGGAACAAATTCAACACTAATTTTTCGCTCTATTTAATAAGTGTTGAATAAGATAAAAATAAATCTCATTATTGGAGTTATATTCTTTTTATTTTTGCTGATATCAATGTATGTTATTTCTTTACTTCAGATATTTAATTCTTCACCAACAGATTCATCTGAGACTTATGATCTAAGGAAAAATACATCACTGAATGAGATTTATGAGCATTTTTATCCCAATAAAACGTTATTTCATAAATCAATATTCATTTCAGGAGTTTACCTTTTAAATCTTAATTCTGTCCAAGCTGGTGAATATCTTTTAGATAATTCCATATATAGAACTTTTCAAAAGTTTAATGATGGCAACACAATAACTCATAAGTTTGTTATCAAAGACGGAATGAACAAATATCAACTAAAAAAAACTATCGATAAGTCTTATTTAGAAAATGATTGCATAAATTTTGAGTGTATTGCAGAAGGAAAAATTTCAATTGAAGGACTTTTACTGCCTGATACATATTTTTATAAAAAAAATACCTCTGTCTCAAAAATTTTAAATCAAGCTCATAATAACCTGTTGGATTATGTTGATAAAATCTGGATAGATAAACCAGATAGCAATCCCATTAAAACAAAATATGAAGCAATAATTCTTGCCTCGATAATTGAAAAAGAATCATCAAATGTAATTGATAAAAATAAGGTTGGTGGTGTTTTCTTAAACAGATTACATATTGGCATGAAACTTCAATCTGATCCTACGATAATTTATGGACTCTTACCTGATTTTGATGGAGATATCAAAAAAAATGATATTTTAGACAAAACAAATATTTACAATACCTATATAATTGATTCATTGCCCAGTACCCCAATTTCAATGCCAACAAAAACCTCACTTAAAGCAGCCATAGTAAATGAACCAAATTCATATCTATTTTTTGTTTCAAATAATCAAGGTTCGCATGTTTTTTCAGAGACTTATGATGAGCATCTAAAAAATGTTAGGAAATATCAACTGCAATGAAATTAATAACTTTTGAAGGAATTGAGGGTGCAGGCAAGTCAACACAAATTAAACTTCTATCTGACTATCTTATGTCACTGGGCTTTACTATTTCTGCTTACAGGGAGCCTGGATCTTCAGACTCTGGTGAGGAGATTAGAAAAATTTTACTTAACAAAGAATTAGAAATTTCTAACATTACTGAGCTTTTATTAATGTTTGCATCTAGATCTGAACTGGTTCAGTCTCATATACAAAATTCTAAAACAGATTTTGTTCTTCTAGATCGTTATTATCATGCCTCAATAGCATATCAAGGTTTTGGAAGAGGAATATCAAGATCTCTTATTGATAATTTAATAAATGCTATAAATGCACCCAAACCAGATTTAACTTTTTTATTAGATATCAGTCCAGAGGAGGGGTTTGCAAGAAAACAAAATCATCAAATGGACAGAATCGAATCCTCCGGTTTAACGTTTTTTAATGATGTTAGAGAGGGTTATATTCAACTTGCAGATGAAAATGATTTTTTTTATAAAATTGCTGTTTCAGATAAATCAATTGAAGAAATTTTTAAGAAGGTCAAAAAAAAGTTACAAAGCATATTATGAATCTATTCCCTTGGTTACAAGATTCAATAAGTTCAATCAATTTTGATTTTCTTCCACATGCCATAATACTTGAGGGTGTCAATGGTATTGGAAAAAAAGAATTAGGTGAATTTATCACTCTTAAGATTTTAAAGACTGATACCTTAAATAATCATGAACAACTGGTCACTCAATTAACACATCCAGATTTAATGAAGATTACAGATGAATCAATTATAAAGGTTGATTCAATTCATTCAGGAATAGAATTTCTAAATTTAAGCTCTGTTATTTCAAAAAATAGAGTATTAATTATTGAGGATGCAGAAAAAATGAATAAGTATTCTCAAAATGCACTTCTTAAAACCCTTGAAGAGCCAAGAGATAATAGTTTTTTAATATTACAATCAAATCAAAGCAAATCCTTGAATGATACTCTTTATAGTAGGTGTCGATTAATTAAAATCCAGTTGCCTAATCAAGTTGAAAAAGAGAAATATCTTCTATCAGAAAATATTCCTGCAGATAAACTTGGGTATTTACCCTCATTCATGAGTCCAAAAAAAATTGCAGAAATCATTAACAGTGAACAAATCAATATCTATGAGTCTTTATATAAAAATTTATTATCAATACTTCAACAAAAAGATATCCATAATTCAATTCAAAATGTTTTAAAAACTCAGATATCATTTTCTGAGAAATTAAATTTTCTGATAGATTTTTTGAAGAGATATGCATCAAGTAAGATGAGTTTGGAAAAAGATAAAATAGATTTAATGAAATTTATGAACGAAATTCATGAATACAGAGTAAAACTTTTTGCAATTAAATCACTTAATGAAAATTATGCACTTAGCTACTTTCTAACAGAACTTTCTAAATTGAAATGAACATTATTATCTTTTCAAAAAATAATTGTTCTTATTGTGAGAAAGCAAAATTTTTATGTAAGTCAAACAATCTTGAATTTACTGAAATAAATATAAATGAGAATGATAAAAATATGATTCAGTTTAGAAAACTATGTCCTGATGCTAGAACAATGCCGCAAATTATTGTTGATGATGAGTTAATAGGGGGATATGATAACTTTTTTGCTTTTTTAAATAATAATGGTTGAATTCAATAAATTTTTAATACTATTGGATAGCTACTTAAGTGGTTCTTGGTGGTTTCCTGCATTGTTAATTGGTACAGGCATTTTTTTTACAGTTTATTTAGGTTTTCCTCAATTTAGGTATTTTTCTTTGGGGTGGAAGATTGTCTCTGGAAAATATAAACAATCAGAAGGTAAGGGTGAAACAACTCCCTTTCAAGCACTTACCACTGCCATGTCTGGTGCCGTTGGAACTGGCAATATTGGAGGAGTAGCTTTAGCTATTTGGGTTGGTGGACCAGCTGCAATTTTTTGGATGTGGATTACTGCAATCTTTGGGATGACAACAAAATTTGTTGAGGTTACTTTGGCTCATAAATACCGAACTACTATTTCTGATGGTTCAATCTCGGGTGGACCGATGTATTACATTGAACAAGGACTGAACCTCAAATGGGTTGCTGTGCTGTTTTCTCTTTTAATGATGGTTACCGCCATAGGATCAGGCAATATGCCCCAAATAAACAATATTGCTAATGTAATGGATACTGAATTTAATGTACCTAAATTATTCACTGGTTTATTTTTAGGAGTATTGCTGTGGATTATTATTATTGGTGGAATCACTAGAATTGCTGCTGTTGCAAGCAGGATAATACCTATAATGGGTTTAATTTATTTTGGTGGAGCACTTATTATTCTTATTGAAAATTACCAAAATATTATCCCTTCTTTCAATTCAATTTTTTCTCAAGTTTTTTCCGGATCTGCTGCAACTGGGGGGTTCCTAGGAGCCACTTTTGCCATGAGTCTTAAATATGGTGTTGCTCGAGGTTTATATTCCAATGAAGCTGGTCAAGGTTCTTCACCTATAGCTCATGCTTCTTCTAAAACTGAAAAATCTATTGAACAAGGAATAGTATCTATTTTGGAACCATTTATTGACACTATAGTTGTATGTAGTGTCACAGCTCTTGTAATCCTTTCAAGTGGTGTATGGACAGAAAAATTTGAAAATGATTTTGATAGATCATCAATGGTTTTCATTGACGGATCTTATTCGGAAAATATTGAGTCCGAACTTAATGAGTTAGCACGTTTTGTTCAAAATGAATCTTCAACAATTGTTAGATTTAGTGGTGAAATTAAAGTTACAAATGGTGAAATGATTCCATCTGGATTCACACTTATTCATAAACGTTCAATTGCAGAAAATGTTCTTATTTATGATGACCAAGATCTTTTATTTAATGGCACATTTTCTGTATCTGATGGATTTTTAGAAGATCGTTTAAGATTTAGAGGTTTATCATTAATTGATTCAGCAGAGTTAACAGCAAAAGCATTTTCTCAAGGGGTATTGGGTGAATCAGGAGGCAAATTAGTTGCAATAGCTTTGTTGCTTTTTGCTTTCTCTACTGCCATCGCATGGTGTTACTATGGAGATCGATCCACAGCCTATATTTTTGGCGAACGTGGTGTTTTCTGGTACCGAAACATATATGTTGTTTTTTTCATGCTTGCTGCAGTCATTGATACTGAAATTGTTTGGAACATTGCATATGTTTCTGTTGCTCTTGTAGCAATTCCAAATCTTATTGCTCTCTTTGTGTTGCGCAAAGAAATGTATTCTTTATCAAATGAATTTGATAAATCTCGATAAAGTTGATGCATTATGTTTGCTAATCAAATTGATGAAAAATTTTGGTTAGACCCACCTTGGCAACGCTACCCCCAAAAATATAATTTAGGTTTAAGACCTATTAAATTAAAAGATTGGCTGGCCTTAAATCCATCTGATGAGATACTAAATCATAAAAAAAAACTTTTAAGCACTAATTATGAGCGTGTTGTTTCAACAGTAAATCATCCTGATAATCCTGAATTTATTCTTTCAAAACATTTTCAAACTAATTCAATATATCCAGATCTTATTGCTAACATAAGTTTAGAAGTTGAAGATGATTTATGCATCATCGAATCTCAAGGTGATCAAAAATTATTAGCTGCTTGTGTATGCTCACCCAGCTATTGGAAGTTATCAGAAAAAATTGGCAAACCACTATTATCAATTCATAAACCTGTAAAAACCTTAAATTCAAAAATTGGGAATTCAATCAATAAATTTATTTCCCAATCACCACTTTTAAAACCATTTGTTAGAGAAAACTGGTTTGTTCATGAGGATACTGATAGATTTCATGACCATTCTGAGAGACTAAAAAGTAATGATCCAAGCAATTGGTTCATAAGAACAGAAAGAGAGTCTATTTGTAAATTTTCAGAAAAATTTAGTTTATTTTCAATAAATGTTAGATTTCAAAAACTTTCATATATCCTTGACTTTGATGAAGCAAAAACTTCACTTTTTCAATCTCTTCAAAATTTTGATGATGATGAATCAAGTTACTTTGGTGGAAAAATGAAAATTAATTTATTATTGGACTACTTAAAATGAAAAGAAACTTATTTTTATGTGTTTTAGGATTAATATTAAATTCTTGTTCGGGCGGTTCATCTATTGTTGCTCCAATCGAAACTCCTCCTGAATATAATCCTCCAATACAAGGAACCTCAACTACATGCTCTGATTATACTGGTGATTTAACCAATGTGATTTGGATGGATGATTTTAATGATGAAGATTACTCAGTGAACTGGACTTCTATTCAGGGTAATGGTCATGAATATGGAATTCCTGGTTGGGGAAATAATGAACAACAATTTTATACCGACCTAGAAAATAATGTTTTTGTTGATAAAGGATGTATGAAAATTACTCCTTTAAATCAGGATTTTAATGGATATAGCTATACTTCGGCTAAAATGGTAACAGAAAATAAAGTTGATTTTAATCATCCTGGACGGATTACAGTAAGGTTTAGATCACCAATTGGAACAGGGATGTGGCCTGCAATTTGGATGATGCCACTTGAGTCTATTTATGGTGGATGGCCAGCAAGTGGAGAAATCGATCTAGTGGAAATTAGAGGTAATAATATGCAAGAAGTTCTCTCTACAATCCATTATGGCTCCGACCCCTCAAATCATAAGTATCAAGGAGGATCTTATTATTTACCTCAAGAAGATAATCTAAATGAAAAATTTCATACTCTTACATTTATTTGGCAGGAGGATCAAATGGAATTCATTCTAGATAATCAATTTGAAGTTTTTTCAATTACTAAAAGTCAATTGGGATTTAATGAAAATTATCCATTTAATGAGATTTTCTATCTTATTATCAATGTTGCTGTAGGTGGTAATTTTGTAGGTAACTATGTTAATTCCCAAGATTTATGCTTTAATAGTGATATTGATTCATGTAACGATAGTCAACGATTTTTAATTGATTGGGTTATTTACGAGAGTTTATAAAAAAGAATGATTTCATTTAAAAGACTAACACTTATCTTTTCAATCTTTGTCTTTACAGCCTGCGGTGGCGGAGGTGGTGGTGGTGGTGGCTCCACACCAGAAACTCCCCCACAAAATGTAACAATTACTTTTACAATCTCTGCAACACAGATTAATTTAGGCCAGTCAGTTACTCTTAATTGGTCATCTCAAAATGCTTCTTCATGTACTGCCTCTGGAGATTGGTCCGGTAGTAAACCCACATCAGGATCCGAGACACTAACACCTGACAGTGCAGGCCAAAAAACTTATACTTTGACTTGTTCCAGTTCTTCTGGTCAATCAGCTTCAAGTAGTGTGTCTACAAATGTTGTTGTTCCAAATGATCCCCCAACATTTGATGGGTTACAATCTAGTTATTCTATACCTGAAAACACAACTGAAGTTCTTACCATTCAAGCATCTGATCCTGATGGTGATACATTGACATTTTCTATTGCTGGTATTGATCAAAGTTTTTTCACACTGACAGGATCGGATTTATCTTTTTCTTCTGCTCCTGATTTTGAAGCACCAGCAGATTCAAATGCTGACAATATTTATAATATTGTTCTTGGTGTCTCAGATTCAAATACTGAAGTAACTCAAGCTGTCGCCATAACTGTTACAGATGTTGCAGATTCGTTTGCCATTACAGGAACCATTCTTTCATCACCTTTTAATATTGTAGATAATGATGTTCCAAATCTTCCAATGTATCCGTTTGGAACAAATAATGATTCAAGTGAAGCACAACCACTTACCAATCCTACTGAAGTAGTTGGTCATATCGGTGATAATTCAGCTGAAGTTATTGTTATTGGTGATGATGGAAGTTGTGTGGAAGATCCAGATAATCCAGGTTATTGTCTTACAGAAATTATAGATAATGTCGATCCTGAAGACTGGTTCAGTCTCTCTGCTGCACCCAACTTAAAAGTTGCATTATATGTCGAGGGTTTGCTTGTTGATAATGATGATGGAACATCTTCATATTCATATGATGGCATTGATGTTTCACTATTGCTTTACAACAGTGATGGGACACTTGCAAACTTTGCCTATACTTCTGCTTCCGATTCACTCTATCAAGAAATAGTTATGCCAGATTCAGGTGATTTTTTCATTGTTGTAAAATCAAATACGGGACATTCTAAGTATGTTCTTCAATTAGGCTCCAATGATACTGGAACAAGTGCTCAACAAGGTACTAATTATTTTGCAGATAGTAGATTTATATCTTATATACCTTTTGGATCAACTTTTGATCCAAAAACTTACTCACCTAATATATTGAATTTAAATGATAATGATTCTTTATCTTATCGATTAGATAAGCTATCAATTGCAGGAAATAAAGGTCTTACCAAGTTACCCTTTGACATGGAAACAGAATTCCAAGAATACTTCAGTTATGTTGATGTAGACGCATTGGGAACTTCAAATTTGACACAAATTAATTATTTAAAACAATGGAAAATTCTTACCCATTACAGAGAAAAATTTCCAAATCTTAACTTAGATTTTGACTATAAGATTTATGCTGATTCGTTTGTCGCAGATCCATATTGGAATTATCAATGGAATCTTCAGGCAATTGGTTTGAGTGAAGTTTTGACAGCAGTTGGATTAGAAACACAAGATGTTGCAGTTGCAGTTACTGATACAGGTTCACCTAATAATGGATCTACAGCATGGAATGCTACGGAGTTTATTGCTGGAGGTTATGATTTTGTTGATATCACAAATGGTTTTGATGGAGATGGTTACGATCCTGATCCTACGGACTCTCAAGCAGCAGTTGATTCACACGGAACTCATGTTGCTTCAACAATAGCTGCTAAAAATGAAGGTGCATGGATTAATGGTTTTGGGGTTAAAGTTCTTCCTATGCGTGTACTTGGGCATGATGGAAGTGGTTATGTAAGTGATTCTGCTGAAGCATTGTTATATGTTGCAGGTTTACCCAACGCTTCTGGAACAATCTATTCTGGTTCTACACCTGTGCGTGTTATAAATATGAGTTTAGGATACATCGGTGGTGGTTGCATCAATGCATATCAGGCAGTAATTAACGATGTTTTTGCACAAAATATTTCTATTGTTTCATCTTCAGGTAATTCAGGTAGCTCTATGCCCGGCGCTTACGGATATCCAGCATCGTGTGAAAATGTTATTTCAGTGGGTGCTACTGATATTGCTGGTGCTCGCGCTTACTACTCAACTTTTAATAATATGGTTGATATTGCTGCACCTGGAGGAACTACTGGAACTGATTTAAATGGAGATGGTGTTGGAGATGGTGTTCCAGCTTTTGCAAATGATAATTCAATTCAGGCATGGCAAGGAACGTCAATGGCATCTCCTCATGTAGCTGCTTCGCTGGCAGTTTTGTATGCAATTGCACCTGATTTAACTGCATCTCAAATGGATGGTTTCATTACCTCGGGTTACCTAACTGATGATGTAGGTCTTGCAGGTAAAGACGACGAATATGGTTATGGTGCTTTAAATCTTATAAAAGGGTTTTCTACACTTGTTAGTGATGAGGGACTAGATTTTACTTATGGCAGAATTGATCCAAGTAATATTGTAATTGATTCTGATACTAATAACTTCACGATTACAATTGAAAAAGTAGGTGATGGTGAATTATCCGTAACCGAAGTCATTAGTAATGATTATATGACTGTTGCTTCAGAATCTATTGACAGTGAAGGTTTTGGAACTTATTCAGTCACTATTGATCGTGGTACTTTGCCAGATGGTGTTTATCAATACTCTGTCCGTTTTAACCTATCTAATGATAGTTACCTTAATAGCACTGTTTCTCTTCAAGTAGGTGATATAAGAGCACGTCCAAGTGTTGGAATGGTTACTGCTTATCTATATGACTACAATTTAGAGGAGGTTGTCTTTGCAGGAAGACTAGATCTCGATGGTGAGTTTAATTATATTTTAGAGGATGTTGCACCTGGTGATTATTACTGGTTACATAGTACTAATATTGATTCCAATGGTTATATAAATGATCGAGCAGAACTTGCTGAATCCAATCCAGAATCATCAAATGCAAATCAATACTTTTCTGTAGTTGATAGTGATGTTGAAGTTGGTCCAGTTGTCATAACGGCAAGAAAAAGAGCTAATGCGAACATCGAGAGCTCAACCGGATCTTTGAAAATAAAGATTTCTGAATTTAATACCAGATTACCAGAGAAATAATTTCTAGCTATTTTCTAACACATTCAAAATAAATGTGTAATCTCTTGCAGTTTCTCTAAGAGATTCAAGCCTTCCACTTTTACCTCCATGACCACCGATCAAGTTAATACTCAGAAAAATAGGATTATTAGAGGTAGTATTTTCTCGCAATTTAGGGACATACTTTGCAGGTTCAAAGTATTGAACTTGTGAATCAAATAAACTTGTCGTAACAAGTACCGATGGATATTCTTGGCTATTGATGTTGTCATAAGGTGAATATGATTTCATATAATCATATTGTTCTTTTATCCTCGGATCACCCCATTCATCATATTCGAATGTAGTCAGAGGAATCGATTCATCAGACATAGTTGTGAGAACATCAACAAAAGGAACTGCTGAAATAATTCCTTGATATAGTTTCGGTTCAAAATTAATTACTGCACCCATCAAAAGACCACCGGCACTTCCACCCATTGCAAACAATTTTTTAGGATGACCAATATTATTTGCTATTAGATATTTTGTTGCATCAATAAAATCATTAAAAGTATTTTTCTTATTTAACATTCTTCCATCTTCATACCATTCTCTGCCTAAATCTGACCCACCTCGTATTTGTGCAATAGCAAATATGAAACCTCTTTCAAGCAATGGTACTATTGAGGCTCTAAAACCTGAATCCATATTAATTCCATAAGAACCGTAACCATATATAAGCAAAGGGGCCTCAGCTGTATTTATATTTTTTTTATGAATAATAGTAACTGGAACAACTGAATTATCTCTTACTGAGGTTTTTATTCTTGAAACTTGATAATCATTTTCAAAAAAGTTGTTGATTTGTTTTTTCCAAACAATTTTTTTGCTTTGAGTTTTTAAATTATATTCAAAAATTTGACTTGGTGATTTGGGTGATGAGTAAGAGAATCTGAAGAAATCTGCAGAAACATCATTATTATAACTAAGTCCAACATCGTAAGCATCGTCTGGCATTTCTATTGTGGATATTGTATTTGCTGGTAAATTAACTAATTCAATAGTTGGCAGACCATCAAATCTTGTAATTAAAACTAAATTATCTTCATATGCAATCATATCCTCAATGTAATGAAAATCCCTTGCGGGGATAATACAATCCCATTGATTTGATTTATTGAAATCAGATTCTTCTATTTTAAAAATCTGAAAGTTTTTAGCATTATTTTTATTACTTAAAATATAGAAGTACTCTCCAAAGTGATCAATTGAATATTCATGACCATCTTCTCTAGAGCTAATTAATTTTAATGAAGATTGAAAATCGTCTTTATCAAGCAGATAAATTTCATTTGAATCAGTTTTACCTACATATATGACAGCATATTTTTTGGATCTTGATTCTCCAATATAAATATTAAATTCGTTATCTTTTTCCTCGTAAATGAGAATATCTTGAGATTGATCATCACCTATTTTGTGGACATAAACTTTATTCGATATTAATGTTACTTCATCTTTTTTGGTATACAACAAATACTGGGAATCTGCAGACCAAATTGCTGAAGGTGAGGCACCTTCAATATTATCTTCAAGATATTCATTAGATGTTAGATTTTTAATTTTAAGGTTATATTCTCTTCGTCCATTAAGATCTTCACCAAAAACTAGTAAATTTTCATTTGGTGAAACATTTAAGCCAGCAGCAGAGTAAAATTCATTATCTCCTGCTTCAATATTTACATCTAAAATAATTTCTTCTATGTCATTTTTTGATCTGAAATAAGTTTGGTATTGGTCAGATGATTTGATTCTTGTGTAATACAAATAGTTATTTTCTTTTACTCTCAGAGTTTCCTCAATTGGAGGTATTTGAGATTCTAATTCAGTAAATATTTGATTTCTATAATCAGAATTTTGGGAGATCCAATTTTCAAAATACTCATTTTCAGATTCAAGATAGGTCAGTATTTCTGGATCTGATCTAGTATCGTCTCTTAGCCAATAGTAACTATCTATTCTGACATCCCCATGAGCTTCCATTTTAAAGGGAATTTGTTTTGGTTGTGGTTCTTTCATATTGATTTCCTGATTACAAGCACTAATTATAAATGTGCACATAAAAAACTTTGTAAATAATTTTTTCATAATTTTGAATGAGGTATTTTATAATAAAAAAATATAAATTAAATTTAAAAAATGTCTAAGTTGATTAATAACATTGAAGTAACAAAAAGTGCAGAAAGTTACTTAAAAAAACTTATTGATGCTAAAAATGAGAGTGACCTTGGAATCCGTCTATTTGTAGATAAACCAGGAACTCCAAAAGCAGAAACATGTTTAGCCTTTTGTAATCTTGCAGAGACTTCATCTGATGATTTACATATTCAATTGAAACTTATTGATTTATTTATTGAAAAGAGAAGTTTAGACTTTTTAACTGATGCCCATATCAATTTTGATCAAGATAACTTTGATGGACAGTTAACTATAAAAGCACCTCATGCAAGATTGCCTAATATCAAAGATGATAGTCCCATAGAGGATAAGATAAATTATATTCTTTATAATGAAATTAACCCTATGTTAGCCTCTCATGGTGGTGAGGTCTCCTTAATTGAATTTAATGATAAAAGTGAGGTAATTTTACAATTTGGTGGAGGTTGTCAAGGTTGTGGGATGATAGATGTAACACTTAAAGATGGAATTGAAAAAACTCTTGTCGATCAATTACCAGAAATCACTGCTGTAAAAGACATAACTGACCATTCTCAGAATGAGAATGCTTACTATTCAGATTAATTAAGCTTGCTGACAATCAACAATATTCCAAACTTTGGATGATCAAAAAAATTTATTTGCGATTCTTTTATTAATCGATCATCTTTCATAAAGACTTTTATATTGTCATTAGGAATAGATAGTATTGAATCACTATCCATTTGAATATTTTCACTTTTATTACCAATTAGCTTTTGATTAAAAAAGAGTTTTA
>MDTE01031483.1_pt1 | contig 29634 bp, 30 predicted proteins | sample 811231 | NCBI WGS metagenome assembly MDTE01 (sample SAMN05326651, study PRJNA326480) | marine metagenome | isolation source: seawater | place: Indian Ocean: Red Sea | collected 2010 | reverse complement strand
CCCGTTGTATTCGATCGCGTGGCGTAGTCAGATTGCGCCGCAGACGGACCAGGTTGGTACCGTGCAGGCTATCTCGGCAGAAACGGGAAGGACTACCTGGAAGTATGAACAGCGTGCAGCGACGATGTCGTTGGCGGCGACGGGCGGCGGCCTTGTGTTTGGGGGAGACGTCAACGGGCGGTTCTATGCTTTTGATGACGAAACGGGTGACGTGCTCTGGCAGATCAATTTAGGATCGGCCGTGACCGGATTTCCCATGACGTATGCTGTTGATGGTCGGCAGTTTGTGGCTGTGAGTACTGGGCCACCGCGCTTCATCAATTTGACGCCGGAATTGCGACCGAGTGTAGGGAATAATCTGTTTATCTTTGCGTTGCCGGAATAAGGGCACACGTTTGCGCTGGGAGATCTGACATGCAGAGTCGTTTATTGGTGTCGCTGTTTGCGGTGATGGGAAGTTTAGTTTTTCACGGCATTGCGTCTGCCCAAGGCGGCGGCGGGTTACGTACGGTCTGGGGCGACCCGGATCTGCAGAGTGTCTGGGACTATCGAACCGTCACCCCGCTGGAGCGCCCTGCCGATCAACCGGATAAGGCGTTCTTGACGGAGGAAGAAGCTGCGAGTATCGAGCAGGATATTCTGAATCGAAATGCAGACTTGTTGACACGGGCACCAGAACGAACCTCGGCAAGTAGTCAGGTGGACCGGCGTGAAGATGGGTCGCCAGGGTTTTACAATAATTTCTGGCTGGATCGCGGCACCACGGCTGTCGGCACGCGCCGGACGTCATTGATTGTGGACCCTCCGAATGGACGTCTTCCGGCATTAACGCCCGAGGCGAGGAGGCTTGCAGATTCAGACGAAGCTGCACGGGTTGCGGATGTCCGTCGCGGCGATCGACCGGCACAGTCCTACGCGGACCTGGATGCGGGAGACCGCTGCATTCAGCACGCGAAGGCGGGTCCTCCAATTAGTGTCGGTGGTTACAACAATAACGTCCAGATATTTCAAATCCCTGGCTATGTGGCATTGCTAAATGAACAGAATCACGACGTCCGCATTATTCCGCTCGACGGTCGACCCCATATCAATGGACGAATCGCCCAATGGATGGGAGATTCCCGGGGTCGATGGGAAGGTGACACGCTGATTGTCGACACCCTGCACTTTAATGGGAAGCATGATCAGATCGCTCGACCATTGCTTTCAAGCGGTGACGATTTGACGTTAATCGAGCGATTTACCCGAACGGATGAGGACACGTTGATGTACGAATTCACGGTGAGCGATCCCACGATCTGGGCCTCGCCGTGGTCTGTCGAACATCCGATGAAGCGGAATCCTGACTTGATCTATGAATTTGCCTGTCACGAGGGGAATTATGGGATGCACAACATCATGGCAGGTTCCCGCCAAGAGGAACGCGAAGCGAGGGGCGACGCTTCTGAGAAGTAGGTACTTGTTTATGTTTCTGGTGATCTACATCTAGCGGGAGACTCTTTTTTGTCTGCGCAGATGAAACATTAATGCCGGTGTGAGAGAAACCGAATTAATCCAGTTCAATAATCGGCTGGCGGACCCGTGTTGACGGCCGTTTGAGCATTTGTGGAATCATGCCTTCGCGGTCGATCGTGGCGACATACCGTTTAAGCTCGGCATTCCAATGTTGGGCGAAATAACATTTGCCAATCGAAAGATCTTGGGGGTGCCGTTTAATCGATTCGCCTCGGGCATGTTTCGCGAGCAATCGAAGCGCGACATCCGTCCCGGCCTTGGTCAACTTTAGACTGATGGAGTTGGAGGTGTCGTGAGGTTCTGGGACTACACGGTGTTGCGCTAGGATCGCGCCGGCATCGGATTGTTCAGTGAGTTCATGTAAGGTCACGCCGATGTTAAAGGGGTCCCAATTGATTAAGGCCCATGGCGCTGACGCTCCGCCCCGATAATATGGGGACAGGCCGGCGTGCATATTGAAATTGAAAATGCCTCTTGGCAGCGTCTTGTCCTTAACAATGCTGGTGCCCTGCACGAGGATCACATCAGGCGCTTCTTCGACCAGACGTCGTTGTACGACGGTCTCATTAATATCTTGAACGGTCAGCATTGGAATGTCGGCAGGAAACGCACGGGACTGTGTCCCAAGGATGTCGTCGATCTCCTCTTGTCGTCGGCGATCGATAGCGGTTTGCGGATCGGGTTCGAACCTTCGAATAATTGCCTGCGCAATCTCGGCGGGGCCTTTGGCGCGGAGTCGTGCAAAGAGTCCTGGTGTCGGTTGAGACGGGCGCGTGCTTTGCTCCAAGATAATCAGTGACACTGGAAATCGATCATGGACGCGACTGACGTAATACCGCATGAGATGTGAATTCTTGACCAAAAATGCAATTTTCATGACTGAGCACTCCGAATGCGAAGTCGCGCGGAAGTCACCGCTTCAGAGAATACGAAATTGGACCGCATCATCATCAATTGTCGATCAAGAGATCGTTTTTTACCCCAATTTCCGAATCGAGCAACTTGGTAGAGTCCACCCGATCGGAGATCCGACAATGATTGAACGGTATTCTGTGTCGTAAGCGCGATCTGGAATCCGAGTTCTTTGCAAAGGGGGGCCGTGTCGTTGTTGTAATAGCCGTACGGATACGCAATCGTTGTCGGGGGATTACCGAGAGTGGACGCTAAGACGCGTTGCGCCTCAAGGAGTTCTTCGGTGGCTTGACTGGTAGTCAGCGCGTCGAGCGCGGCATGCGTCATCGTGTGATTCCCGACTTCGACATTTCCACCTGCATGGAGATGTTTAAGTTCAGCGAGCGTTAACGGACGGTCTGCGTCGCCAATGGGCTCCAATGCAGCGGCACCGTACGATTCGATTAGAAATGCTTCCCGTTCCCGCTGAGTAGTTCGTCGAAGTTGAGCGTGGACCTGGCCATAGTCCGGTCCAAGTGTTGGGTGGTGTTGACGATAATGTCGATGGAAGGCATCACTCCAGTAGGCCTTTTGTTCCATCAGGTAGTACGGAGAGACACAAATCGTTAATGGGAGGTTGTATTCCTTGAAGAGTTCGACGGCAAGGTGCGTACTAAAATAGCCATCATCGAACGTGATCATGACGTAGCGTTTCGACGGCGCGAGATCGGTGAGGAGATTGTGGGGAGTAATGAAGCTGTAGTCGTGTTTTAGGAATGATTCAATCAGGACCCGTAGATCGTCGAGGGTGCTTACGAGTCCTGGTGGGAGCGTGGTACTAGCTGCACTCGACCCTGAGGGAGACACGGCATGGAGACAAATTGCACGGAGGGTCCCACGATCGCCCCGAAAGAGAGTTCTGTAGGCACTATCAAAGACCGGGTCGAAACTGTAAAGGCCCTGTTTGAGTCGCTGCTTTACGCCCACGGAGTACGACGCTCGTTAGAATCCATGCTCGTTAAGAAAACGATAGATCGTCTCGTAGATGGCAATTGTTTCATCGGTGTTGAATCCACCGTGCCCTCCTCCCGGGACCGTGTGGAGGGTATTAGCTATACCGGCACCGTCGAGTGCTGTGTGCAATCGGGTTGCATGGGAATAGGGGACGATGTTGTCTGCGTCACCGTGGATGGTGAGAATTGGGGGCGTTTCAGAACTGACATGGGTGAGCGGTGACACTAATTGTGCGATATCGCGTCGATTGATCAGATTGCCCATCCATTCCACGGCGTAGCCCTTGGTGTTCTTTCCACGCGTAAGATCTTCGACGTCGGTAATGCCATACCAGTTGACCACGGCTGCAACTGGTACGGAGGGTGTTGCCGTTGGACCACTGAAGTTCCGCTGTGCGCACTGGTTGTTGAGGCCCGCGGATCCGGGAACGAGCGCGGTGGTGAGGGCAAGGTGCCCTCCGGCGGAGTTTCCGGTCGTGACGATTTTCGACAGGTCGAAATTGTATTGGTCGGCATTCTGCGCGATCCACTGTAGTGCACACAGGCAGTCCTCCACGGCTGCTGGGGCTCTACTGACTTGCACGAGGCGGTACGACACATTGACGACAGCCCATCCCATTTCCAGATAGGGGAGGAGGCGCAGCGACTGGCCTTCCTTGGTACCAGCGACCCAACCACCACCATGAATCATGAGGAGTACGGGGGTGCGACCAGAGGCGTTGGTAGGTAGATACAAATCAAGCGTATTTTCGTGATTATTGGCCTCGTGGTACACCACGTTGGGCACGATGCGGTACTGACCGGCGATATCTGCGAGAAATGCTTGCGTGTCCGTGAGTTGCGCGACTGCATGCGGGGCGAGAACGAATGACGCAGTGAGGAGCACTAAGACTGCAGATATGAAGTGTCGTCGAATGGTGAGCATATGTAATTTCCCCTTTTGCCGACGGCCAACGGGTTGTGGCCTGTCTCGTAGTCTATGAGGGCAGCCTATCACGCGGGTGTCGGCTTGCCTATTCTGGGTAATCGATGAAGACGATGTTTGGAGGCGGCGGACCCTGCGACGACGTGATGCCATGAATGTCTTCAAAGAAGGTCGCGACAAACCAGCGTTCAAATGGGTGGTCTGACTGTTGCATTTTGCCGAGGACATTGTCCGGGTCGTCCGCTTCGATGAACACGACGGCGAAATCTCCTTGAGGGGTCTGCTGCAAACTGGCCACGTGCCGTGTGATTCCGAAGCGCTGGTTGAAGTCACTAAAGTCGGCTTTCCGATCACTAGTGAGTGACTCGGCCGCTTGTTTCCAGGTGTCTGTTTTGCCAGGAAGAATCGGTACGGCGAATGTCGTAACAGGCATCGAGGTTCCTTCGCGAAGTGACCGACGCGGCAATGGAGGATAATCTCTCTAGTCCACGCCAGCCGAAACAGAGCAGGATTCTATACTGTGGAAGCGTGACGTGAAACACAATCCATGTCGGATGAAGGAGGAAACTGATGCAGTTTGTATGCAATTGGCAAATTGAGGCGCAGGATTTTGAACCGACAATGCAGGCCTTTACGAGTAGCGATCCGGCCGAAGAATTTCCGGAGAACGTGAGGTTAATTGGTCGCTGGCATTGCGGGGCGAGTCGAAGTGGCGTGGCAATTATTGAATCGGATAATGCAATGGCAGTCATGCGCTGGGCGATGAAGTGGAATCATTTAATTGACATGACGATTGAACCCTGCGTGGAAGATGCAGATGCCGGACAGTTGTGTAGTGAGGTGCTAGCGTCACGGCAGCAATCGTAAAGCGAGTGGGTGGCTCTGGTGACTATTTCATGCAACGTGGGAGGTGGTCATCACGGCCGTCGTTTATGGCGACAGCAACTCAAGATATTTAAGTGCGCCACCAGTATTGAATAAGACGACGGAATCGGAGGAAGTGATTGTGCCCTCTTGCAGGAGGGCTCGAAGCGCGACTAAGGTTGCGCCACCTTCCGGTGAGGCACTCACGCCTTCGGTTGAACCGATCTCTTGCATGGCGCCAATCATCTCGGTGTCGTTAGCGACGACTGCCGTTCCACCACTCTCTCGAATTGCACGAAGGATTAAGAAATCTCCGATGGCTTGTGGTACCCGTAAGCCATCTGCGGTTGTTCGGGCGTTTTCCCAGGCAGTGGCGTGTTCGGCGCCGGCCTGGAAAGCCTGTACGATCGGTGCGCACCCGTCGGCTTGTACGCTCACCATTCGGGGGCGGCGCGCCTTGGGTGCCATCCAGCCAAGTGATTCGAGTTCTTCGCAGGCTTTCCACATGCCTACGATCCCGGTACCACCGCCAGTGGGATAGATCATCCAATCGGGCCAGTGCCAGTCGAGTTGTTCGGCGATCTCATACGCCATTGTTTTCTTACCTTCGACGCGGTAAGGCTCTTTGAGGGTAGAGACGTCGTACCATCCGTGCCGAGTGCTGTCCTCTTTTGCGATTTTTCCCGCGTCGCTGATCAAGCCATCGATGAGCGTGATTTCTGCACCGTATAGTGTGCATTCGTCAATAAAGGGTTGCTTGACGTCCTTTGGCATATAGACTTTGGCGCTAATATTCGCTGCTGCAGCGTAGGCGGCGAGTGCGTTGGCGGCGTTCCCAGCCGATGGCGCGGAGAGTGTCTTGGCGCCGAGTCGGTGCGCGACGGTCACGGCTGCCGACAATCCTCTGGCTTTGAATGAGTTGGTGGGATTATGCGACTCATCTTTGATAAACAATCGTTCGAGGCCGACTGTCTCGCCGAGTCGTTTTGCGTGCACAAGAGGCGTCCACCCCTCACCAAGGGTGACGGGTCCATTGTCCGGCGTCCTAGGCAGCATTTCACGATAGCGCCACATCGTGGGTGGTCGTGTTGGAAGTTCATGCTGAACCCGTGTTGCGTCCAGACCGCGGAAGTCGTAGCGGGCTAATAGTGGGGCGCCACAACGACACAGATGGTGTCGAAGATCCGGATCCAGGGTCGGCGCGCCGCAAGGCACGCCGCATTCAAGATGGGTAAGGGATGACACGGTGGAATCTGATGTTAGGTTGCTAGAAGCTCGTTGTCCTTCGAAGTTTGCAATTCGTCGATCGCATTCACATGTTTATCCGTCAATTTCTGAATATCGTCAAGGCCGCGGCGTTCGTCATCCTCGGACAGCTCATGGTTTTTCATGAGAGTTTTGAGTGCGTCGTTTGCGTCGCGCCGAATTTGCCGGATGCTGTTTCGGCCTTCTTCGGCAAGTTTATGGACAAGTCGAGACATTTCTTTTCGGCGTTCTTCCGTCAATGGAGGGACGGGAATACGTATGACCTTTCCGTCGTTACTAGGGTTTAGTCCAAGATTTGCATTACGAATAGCGGTTTCAATACTGGCGATTTGTGAAGGGTCAAATGGTGTGGCAACAATCAAGGTCGACTCGGGTACGGAAAGGCTGGCCACTTGATTTAGTGGCATCTCTGTGCCGTAAGCCTCGACATGAACAGCATCCAAAATGGTAATTGAGGCGCGTCCCGTTCGTACACCGCTCAATTCTCGGCGTACGTGCTCGACGGCGCTGTCCATACGTCGAAGTGCATCGTTATGTGCGGATTCCGGGTCAGTAATCGTGGTCATTGTTTTCTCCGATGTCCATGATCAAGCAGTAACGAGTGAACCAATGGGTTGGCCAAGTACTGCGCGGCGAATATTTCCAGGGGTCGTCAAATTAAACACCACAATTGGCATGCGGTTGTCCATGCACAAAGATACTGCTGTGGCATCCATGACTTTTAGTCCGCGCTCGATAACTTCCAGGTGTGTTAATTGCTCAAGACGTGTTGCGTCTGGATTAGTCATTGGGTCAGAGGTGAAGACACCATCCACTTTTGTGCCCTTGAGAATGACGTCTGCGCGAATCTCGTTGGCTCGCAACGCTGCCGCGGTATCAGTAGTGAAATACGGATTACCGGTTCCGGCTGCGAATACGACCACACGGCCTTTCTCAAGGTGGCGAACGGCACGTCTTCGTACATAGGGTTCTGCGACTTCACGCATTTCAATCGCCGTAACGACGCGCGTTTCTGCGCCATGGCGTTCAAGGGCGTCAGATAGTGCAAGCGCATTCATGACCGTGGCCAGCATTCCCATATAGTCGGCAGTTGCCCGGTCCATTCCCTTGGCACTTGCGGCAAGTCCGCGAAAGATGTTGCCTCCCCCAATGACGATGGCGATCTCAATGCCCTCTTTTTGGATGGTTGCTATTTCATCTGCGAGTTGGTTGGCGACTGTTGGGTCGATTCCGTAGTCATGCCCACCGATAAGCGACTCACCGGAAACCTTAAGCAAGACACGGTGATAGGCAGGCGTTGTCATGAAACTCGACCGAGGAGTGCAAGCGCGCGAACTGGGTTCACGGGTTCACGCGTGCGCTCGTCGGAGGAGATTATAGATCACTCCGAGGACTCACCGACTTTGAATCGCGCGAAGCGGGCGATGGTGATGTTCTCACCAAGTTTGGCGACGGCTGCTGTAACCATAGAGCCAATGGTGGTCTTAGGGTCCCGTATTGAGGGCTGATCGAGTAAGACGATTTGTTCGTAATAACTGTTGATCTTTCCTTCGACGATCTTTTCAATGACCGGAGCAGGTTTATTCGAATCTTCGAATTGTTTGCGATAAATCGTCTTTTCGTTTTCAAGATCAGTGGACGACACATCTTCCCGCCGCACGCACGTTGGATTTGCGGCGGCGATGTGCATTGCGATTTCTTTAACAAGGGCCTGAAAGTCATCCGTGCGCGCAACGAAGTCAGATTCACAGTTTACTTCCACAATTACAGCCACTTGTCCGCCCTGGTGGATGTAATGCCCGATTACGCCTTGCGATGTACTGCGGCCGGCGCGTTTTTCAGCCTTGGCCTGACCCTTTGTACGGAGGACCGTCACAGCCTGATCCAGGTCGCCGTTTGTTTCGGCAAGGGCGGCTTTGCATTCCATAAAGCCGGCACCGGTTTTGTCTCGAAGCGCTTTTACTTGGCTTGCACTGATTTCCATTTCGTTCTCTTTGAATTGTTTCTTCTGTTAGGTGTCGAATGTTATCCGACGGGATTATAGGTAATGATTTAGTCGCGCTACTCTAGGCCGGCGCTGTCGAAGACGGTGCGGGCGTTGCGCCAGTTGCAGGTGTGCCCTCACTGGGTTTTTCGTCAACATCGGTGGCTTCTTTGAGGCCACGACCAGTTATTACGGCGTCGGCTATTCGACTGACGAATAATCGTATCGATCGTAAGGCGTCGTCATTGCCAGGAATGATGAAATCTACATCATCGGGATCGCAGTTGGTGTCAACGAGTCCGATAACCGGGATCTTCAATTTCCTTGCTTCGTCAACGGCAATTTTTTCGCGTCGAGTGTCTACGACGAAGACTGCATCGGGAAGTTTGCCCATATGCCGTATGCCGTCGAGGTTACGATGTAATTTGCGTTTCTCTTTCTCCAGGCGAGCGACTTCTTTCTTTGAAAGCGTGTCGTAGCGGCCATCCTCAGCCATGGCTTCGATGTCACGAAGTCGTCCAATACTACGTTGAATGGTAGAGAAGTTGGTCAGAAGGCCACCAAGCCAGCGTTGGTTCACGAAGTACATTCCGCAACGTTGAGCTTCCTCATGCACCAGATCCTGAGCCTGTCGTTTTGTTCCGACGAAGAGAATTGTTCGATTGTCGGCTGCTAGGCGAGTTACAAAATCTTCAGCTTGACGTGCGAGCGTCTCTGTTTTGCTGAGATTAATAATATAGATACCGTTTCGTTCCCCAAAAATGTAGGGGCGCATCTTCGGATTCCAGCGTTTAGTCTGGTGACCGAAATGTACGCCGGCATCCAACAAGTCCTGCAACGTCAACGCCGTCAAGCTACCTCCATCATTACTACCGTTTACTAAACTGGAACCGTTTTCGTGCCCCGGCAAGTCCATATTTCTTACGTTCTTTGCCTCGTGCATCCCGAGTGAGCATCCCAGCAGATTTTAGTGTCCCTCGTAATTCAGGGTCTGATTGAACTAACGCCCGTGCGATCCCAAGTCGAAGGGCGCCTGCCTGCCCCGACACGCCACCGCCGGAGGTTGTCGCGAAGATGTCAAACTTATCTACCGTTTCTGTGACCACAAGAGGTTCCGTGATCCGTATGCGTAAGGAAGCGGTGGGGAAGCGTTTCTCTAAATCACGATCATCGATATTAAATTTGCCGGTCCCAGGCCGAAGGAATACCCGTGCCGTCGACGTCTTCCGTCGTCCAGTGCCGTAATTTTGAGCGTCCATAAACTTAAGTGACCTCGTAACTGGTCGGTTGCTGCGCGATGTGCGGATGCTCCGAGCCAGAATAGACTTTGAGTTTTCGGAACATGGCTTTTCCCAATTTTGTTTTCGGTAGCATCCCGCGAATGGCAGACTCAACAAGTCGTTCTGGGTGTTCCTGCCTGACCTTGGACGCAAGTTCTTCACGAAGTCCACCGAGGTACCCGCTATGGCGCCGGTAGAGTTTTTGCTCTTCTTTACGGCCCGTCATTCTTACTCGCGCAGCATTAATAACGACAACGTGGTCCCCTGTATCCAAGAAAGGGACGTATCCGGGTCGGTGCTTGCCTTGCAAAAGTCTGGCAGCAATGGTCGCAATACGACCCAATACCTTCGAATCGGCGTCGATGACGTGCCATTGGCGCGTGATGTCTTGTTGGCGAGGGACGTAGGTTGGCACAGGCGTTCTAATAACTACTTTCGGATACTTTTATCGAGAGCGCGGGATCGGACCTGTCCGTCCGCGCAAACCGAAATCCTACAGAGGATTAGGCTGAAGTGTCAAGAGAAACGCTCTGAGTGACAGAGTTAATAGAAGTCGATGTCTGGAGAAGGATTGTGGACATTTCAGGCTGTTTGACCGAAAAGTAACGTGAGAGAGGCTTTTGGGTAGGTAGTGCCACGGTGTTGGTCAGGAGGCCTCAAATTCTGTTTTGTGCAGCTTACGAGTTGGTGCGATTATTGGTGAGTTTGCGAAGACTAGCCTGAACAATAGACGGGGCATTTTGTGTGATTGATCCAAAAGGCGGTGGTCGAGACTCCACTGAAAATCATAGCTCTTTGCTAGAGGAACCCGGTGATGGCCAAGGACACCCCGGTGAAAGTCCTGAGCGTAAACCACAAGATACCAGTCATTTAGGTCCTGATGAAGAGACTTTTAATGCGGAAACAAGGCCCGACGAGAGCGCTTTGGATGATGACCCTCGCGTCAGACTTGGTCTTGACCGATTCATCGACATGCTTATGAATGCTCCAAGCCAGAACTCAAAAATAGTTAGGGACGATGACTGAAAGCGCCCCCGAGACGGAAGAGATGGCGACTCGGCTCGAATCGAGAATGGAGCGTTTCCGAGAAGCGGCCCGAGTTAAAAAGGTCGACGCGGTGGTTGTGAGTTCAATGTCGAACATTTTGTATTTAGCCAATTTTCGAGCGAGTGCCGGGATACTTGTTGTAGGTATTGCGGACGAGAGCCTGAAATTGTTGGTGGATTTCCGGTATCAGGACGCTGCCAGACGTTTGATAGACAGCCAGGTCGCGCCGCGGGGACTCGAGCTTGTAGACGTTCCTGGTAGTTACGAAGAAGCGCTAGCCGGCGTGCTTCACCGGATACCTGCAACAGGAATCGGCGTGGAATCAGATCATATGACTGTTCGGCAGTGGCAGTGGTTGGATAGCCACACACGAGCCGACCTGATTCCGTTGACTGGTCTCGTGGAGGGATTGCGAATCATTAAAGACCAGGGTGAGTTGACTACATTGCGGCGTGCTGGAAAATTGTTGAGTGACCTCGTTCCGGGTGTCTTTTCCCTTGTCGATCGGAAACGGCGTGAAGTAGAGGTTGCCCAAGAAATCGATCGTTTGGTAATTCAGGCTGGCTTTGACCGCGTGGCCTTTGAGACCATCGTTGCAAGCGGTCCGAATAGCGCGTTGCCGCATGCGCATCCGACGGGTCGAGAATTGCGTGATGGTGATCTAGTCATTCTTGACTTTGGAGGAGTTCTAGATGGCTATTGCGTGGACATCAGTCGGACGGTTTCCGTCGGCGAGGTGTCTGCGGAATGTCGGCGTTTGTATTTTGCGGTGGACGAAGCGCAGCTGGCGGCGCTGGACAGCGTGAGTTCTGGTGTTAAAGCGGAAGAGGTCGATGGCGTTGCTCGCACTGTTTTAGACCGACATGGCCTTGGGGACGCGTTTGGTCATAGTACCGGTCATGGATTGGGATTAGATGTACATGAATTACCGCGGGTGGGGAGGGCACGCGCTGGTGTAAAACCGGTAACACTTGAGTGTGGCATGGTTTTTACGATTGAGCCTGGGGTGTACGTGCCCGGTCTTGGCGGTGTACGCATCGAAGATGATGTGGTGGTGACTGAGGCGGGCGCAGAAATACTGACGCCCGGTGAACGTGGGTTGGTGGCGGTGTGACGCGAGTGGTGTTTCCGGCCGTTTATCCAATTATCGACGAAGTGGTCGCGGAGGCTCACGGTTGGGCAATCTCGGATTTAGGTACCGCTTTATTTGATGGCGGTGCCACGCTGGTGCAATTGCGTTGTCCACGATATTCACTCTCGCGTTTTTTGGCGTGTGCGGACGATCTGGTAGAGAGAGCATCTAGTTACGATGCGCGAGTCATCATTAATGACCGCATTGATATTGCAACATTGAGCGGCGCGAGTGGTGTTCATGTCGGTCAGAATGATTTGCACGTGCCCCTAGCCAGACGATTACTAACTCCAGGAGCTGTCGTTGGATTGTCGACCCATACAACTGAACAACTTGCTGAGAGTCGTTTGTTGGATATTGACTACGTCGCTGTCGGCCCGATCTACGAGACAACAACCAAAGCCACGGGGTACCCTGCTTTGGGAGTAGGCGCGGTCCAGTCTGCTCGTGCGGTTATTGAATCCTTACCTGTCATCGCCATTGGCGGAATTACCCTTGACAACGCACTAGACGTCCTAGCTGTCGGGGCAACCAGCGTGGCCATAATTAGTGATATTTTTAGTGCTGGAGATCCAACGCAAAGAACACGTGCCTACGTAGAGCGACTTGCGGTATAGGTGCTGTTGAGCTTCCGAACGGTACCGATTAGAAATACGATTGCCAGTAGGTTGGGTAATGCCATGAAGCCATTGAGAAGTGTCCCGATGGCCCAAACGAGTGGCACGGAAACGACTGAGCCAATAAGAATCATGATTGTGAAGAGGATTCGATAAGGTCGGACGATTTTCGATCCAAACATGAACTCGACGCATTTTTCGCCGTAGTAAGACCAGCCGATTAAGGTCGAGAACCCGAACAGAAAAGAGCATAGTGCGACAACAACGGAGGCCAGCGGTACCGATGTGCTTAGCGCGGCCGCCGTCAGGTCTCCACTCGACCCCTGATACGCAGGTTCGGTCCACAATCCTGAAGTGAGGATAACAAAGGCCGTCATACTACAAACAATGATTGTGTCCACAAATACCTCAAAAATGCCGATGACGCCTTGTTCGGCTGGATGATTTACCTTTGCGATCCCATGCGCGATTGGAGCGCTACCCATGCCGGCCTCATTTGAAAGTACACCTCGGCTAACGCCGGCGGCGATGACTGATGCAACTGAGGCACCCGCGAAGCCACCAATGGCCGCGGCAGGGTTAAATGCATTACTGACGATCAGACGAAATACGCTCGGCACCTCGGTCAGGTTGAGGACGATGTACACGGCCGCGGTGAATACGTAGAGAACAATCATCGTTGGAACGAGTCGCTCCGCGACAGAGGCAATGCGGCGAATCCCGCCGACGAGGACCAGTCCGACAGCTGTGGTGATCAATATGCCGGGAACCCACAGAGGGACGTCAAAGCCCACCAGGCTTCGGGTCGCCTCGGCAAATGTTCGTGCAATGGTATTTGATTGCGCCATGTTCCCAGTCCCGAACAACGCAGCACATGCACCAAAAAACGCGAAGAGATTTGCCAGAATGCGCCCCAGAGCCTTATTCGGAATGCCCTGACTGATGTAGTACATCGGACCACTGGCCAGTTCACCGGTCTCGCGTGTCACGCGGTAGTGCACGCCAAGAACCGCCTCCGCATATTTGGTTGCCATGCCGACAGCGGCGGTGACCCACATCCAGAAAATGGCGCCCGGGCCACCGATTAGAATAGCGGTTGCGACACCTCCGATATTCCCGTTACCGACGGTCGACGCCAATGCGGTAGAGAGTGCCTGAAATTGTGTGATGGTGCCTGAACTGGCACTGGTCGCACTGTCACGATTCAGCGCGCCGCGAAGCGCCATCCGTACCGCCGTCGGAAATCGATGGATTTGAACGAACCCCGTTGCGAGGGTGAGAAGTCCACCTACCAGCACCAGCACGAGTGGCATGACGAAAGGCTGCCAGATGAAACTGTCAACAGCTTGTATTTGTTCGGTTAGTGTATTCATCGATAGTACCGGTCCAGCGAGTTATTAGAACATTCCGAGTACTGTAGCGATAATGATTGACCCGATAGCTGCAGGGCAAACCCATTTCACGAGGAAAACCCAGAAAGTTGCACCTGGAAACGAGGCCCCTTCCGCCTGGAGTTCATCTAGAGCCCGGTCAACGTGCCAGACGCGTCCCACAAAAATTGCTGTCAATAGTCCACCGATTGGCAGAGAGAAATTATTCCAAATCGTTGCCATAAGGTCTAAAAATCCCCCACCAACGATAGGGAGATCTGAAAAGAATGCAACAGCCCCGTTGCCAAGTGACGATGGGATCGCGAGTAAGAAGACGGTGCCAGTCACGATGAGAACGGATTTCGGTCGAGACCAATGACGAGCGTCGACGCAATGTGATACGGGCACTTCGAGTAAAGAGATTGTCGAGGTTAATGCCGCAAGACTTAGGAGAAGAAAAAACGCCGCGCCGAATAGATCGCCACCGGGGAGTGATGAAAATAATCGCGGTAGCACCGTAAAGATTAGACCAGGGCCACTCGTCGTGGGGTCGAAACCTTCAATGGAGAATCCGGCCGGGAAGATGATGAATCCGGCGAGTAATGCAATGGACGTATCAAGGATGACGATCCAGATGGTAGAACCACCGATGGCCTCGCGGCGACCAAGATAACTGCCATAGGTGATCATGGCTCCCATACCGAGACTTAAAGAAAAGAAAGCTTGACCAAGCGCTGCATTAAAGACTCCGACGTCTAAAAGGCGAGTCAGGTCAGGCTGCATGTAGTAGGTCAGGCCAACGTCAGCACCGGGAAGCGTTGTCGCACGGACTGCCAAGATCAGAAGCAGGAGGATGAGTGCCGGCATAAGAGCTTTCGTTGCGCGTTCGATGCCGGCCCGTACGCCGCCTAGCAGAACCACGGCGGTAGCGCCAAGTACGCTAAAGGTGAGCGTCAGATTTAGTAATCCATTGCTTGTGAAAGAAACAAAAAATTGGTCAATGGAGTCGACTGACCCTGACACAGCTGACGTGGCGGTGAACCAAACGTACGCGACTGTCCACCCTGCGATCACTGAATAAAAAGAAAGAATTCCTGCTCCGGTTGCGACGCCAAGCGCGCCAACTATCCACCAACTACTGTTCGGCGCGAGAGTTCTAAATGCCCCCGATGGACTAAGGCGAGTCCGGCGTCCAAGCGCAATCTCAGCCACCATGATCGGCGCACAGATGAGGAGTACACAAATTAGGTAGACAAGGACGAAGGCTGCACCACCGCCCTGCCCAACTTGAGTCGGGAAGCCCCAAATATTTCCGAGTCCGACCGCTGACCCGGCGGCAGCGAGAATGAATCCCGAACGAGAGCCCCATGTGCCTCGAGAGTGAACCATATTGATATCTTTCGACGGTGGTCGATCGGCGGGCATTCTATCGAAACAAGAGGTAAACTCGAAACCCTGATTACAATTTTGAATTCGTGAGGAAACCGTGAGTGGAAATCAAAACATTGCACGCGTGCTTGATGGGACGGCCGTAGCGGCTGATATTCGAGAGGCACTACGTGCACGGATTGTGTCGTTTGGTGCGAAGCATGGGAGAACGCCTACACTCGGTATTTTGCTGGCAGGAGATGATCCGGGTTCAGCGCTGTACGTCAAAAATAAGATGCGAACAAGCGATGATCTGGGCATGACGACGATACTTGAGCGGTTGCCAGAATCCGCTAGTTTTGAGGAGGCGTTGTCCATTGTTGAGCGGTTCAATCGGGATGCATCCGTTGATGGGATTCTTGTTCAATCTCCGTTACCACAAGGAATGGGTGCCGATGCCGAGCAGAAGATTTTCGAAGCAATTGATGCTGAAAAAGACGTTGACGGATTTCATCCGCTGAATGTCGGTCGCCTTGTTCAGGCGAGGGCTCCGCTCGCGGCTTGTACCCCGTCGGGCGTGATTGAGCTGCTCGATCGGAGCGACATTGATATTAAAGGGCGGCAGGCTGTGGTGATCGGTCGTAGCGATATCGTCGGGAAGCCGATGGCATTGTTATTGTTGCACCGGCATGCGACTGTGACGGTATGTCATTCCCGGACAAAGGATTTGGCTGAAGTGGTCTCTCAGGCCGACATTGTTGTTGCTGCGATTGGTCGCGCAGCGTTTGTGAAGGGCGAATTCATTAAACCAGGCGCAACCGTTATTGATGTGGGCACGAATGCGCTGACCGTGCGTTCGGATGTTGAGGCAATATTCGGCGCCGAATCCAAAAAGCTTTCAGCGTTCGATAAGCGCGGTCAAGTGTGGTGCGGTGATGTCCATCCAGAGGTAGCCTGTATTGCTGGGGCATTAACGCCTGTACCCGGAGGCGTTGGCCCGCTGACGATCGCTATGCTGATGTCGAATACGGTGACTGCTGCAGAAGTTCGTTATTCCTAATAAAAATGGTGAATGGCCTTACAGGTTTTGAAAGTTCTTGGAGAATCGTTCGACCTGTAGCGCGGTTGGCTCCTTGGTGCTGTCGGTGGTGATTACCCAAGTTGCCGCTGATATTTTGTCAGCAATGGGTAATTGAGCCGCCAGTCTTTTGCGCGCGTCTTCTGCGGGAAGCCCGTCGCGTTTCATGACGCGATGCAGCTGTTCGGCGGGCGAACAACTTACGACCAATACGCCGTCGAATGCTTGAATTCTATTGGTTTCAAAGAGTAATGGAATTTCAGCGATAGCGAGGTTATGCCTGCCGTGATCGATGCAGCGGGTAAACCAGTTATCGATGAGGCGTCGGACTTCTGGATGTACGATAGATTCGAGATCGGCTCGAGCAGACGCGTCATCAAATACCAATCGAGCGAGTGCCGGTCTATCGATTTGTCCACCTGGCAAAAAGTATCTGTCCTCAAACCGATCACGTAATAGGCGGTAACAGGGCTGACTGATATCAACCACGGCTCGTGCCACTTGATCAGCGTCGAGAGTGGGAATGCCGCGTCGGCGGAATAGGCGCACCACATAGGTTTTACCTGTTCCGATTCCTCCTGTTAAGGCAATACGTTGCATCACATTTCGTTGCCTAGGGGTTCGCAGTCTCTGCCATGTCTACGTCTTGTGTGGCGTCTTCGGCCGGTGCGATGCGCTCCTCAAGGAATGTGTTCCATTCATGGCATTGAGGGCATTGCCAGAGCAGTTCTGTGCTGCGATAGCGACATCGGATGCACACGTGCGGATCAAGATAAAAAACTGCGTCGTGGGTGAGTTCAATGTAGCGTCGAACGAGCAGCGGATTAAATTCTAGCGTGGCCAAAGATCGCCAGATAGCTTGGTGTACGGCAAGCGCGTGTGGATTGTGGACGAGGGATTCAAAGAAGAGGTCGAGCGCTTGCGATGCTCTGCCGTTATGTTCATGGTGTTGCCCGAGCGAGAGTCGAGCCCGCCAGTCCTGGCTGTTTGAATCAATCAAGCGTTGGCAGAGCGAAGCGAAGTTAGTTGGCTTACCGATTTGTTTGTAGGCCATCTCGAGCCGGTGGAATGCAAGATACGAGCGCTCGGGAGCGGTTTTGGAGATCTGTTCCCAAATTGCGATGGCCTTGGCTACCTGATTCTTCTCCATGTAGACATCACCAAGATTCAGCGAAGCAGGTACCGTTTGGTTGTCAAGGTCGAGCGCGGTCTCAAAATGCTGAATGGCAAGGTCAGGCAAGCCCTCACGCGCAGCCTGTAGTCCTAGTTCGTTTTCAAGAAACGCCAAGATGGACTGGTCGCGTGGTTTCTCGCCATTGGGGGCGCTGTCAGCGAGTCTTTGACGGATAGCGTGTGCTTCCTCCCACTGTTGTTGTTCTTCGTGGAGTTTTTCAAGGTTGAGTAGTGCGTATTGATTGCCTGGGTCAAGACGTGTGACTTCAGAAAACGCCTGAAAAGATCGATCGACGAAACCGCCTCGTTTGAAATCGAGTCCGAGGCAGAGAAGGACGTAAGCTTGTTCCATGGCTGACAAGTTGGGGCGCTGCAGAAGGCTTTGATGTAACTGGATCGCTTTACTGACCTGGCCGCGTTCCCGATAGAGATTTCCTAAGATTAGATGTATTTCAAGCGCAGGCGCATCAAGGCCAGCCGCTTTCGTAAGTTCTTCAATTGCTAGGTCGATTTGGTTGGAAACCAAAAAGTTGAGGCCTAAAATGTAATGAGGAGACTCTTGAATTTTTCGTCTGTCGATCCATCGGCCGTTACGTAACTTATATCGCTCCCAAGCTTTGCCAGTCGCAAGCCCGATGAGGAGCGCCATTAGAGCAATGGCAAGCGTAAGCGTATCGTCCATCAACTTCCAGTTACCTCAAATTAGAACCATTCGGTTTGCCATAGATCATGCAAATGCAGGATTCCGGTTAATTTGCCGGCGTTATCCGTGACCGGCAATGATGTTATGCGGTTTTGCTCCATGATGTTGAGTGCGTCGACGGCTAAAGTATTCGGCCTGACATGGTGAGGTCGTGAGGACATTAGATCTTGAGCCCGTTTTTCGGGCCACGTAGATGTTTTTGTAAGCGCTCGTCGGATGTCTCCATCTGTTACAACGCCGAGAAGAGTACCGGTTTCGTCTTGCACGCACGTCATACCGAACCCAGACGCCGAAATGGTTTCAATTACTTCGGAAAAGCCGGCTGTCGCTGTGACGGCAGGAAGGTTCGTGCCGGTATGCATGAGTCGGTCTACTTGCATGAGTCGTTTGCCGAGGATGCCGCCGGGATGAAGATGAGCGAAATCGGTCTCCTTGAAACCGCGTCGATAGGCCAGTACGAGTGCAAACGCATCACCGATCGCAAGAGTCGCCGTGGTGCTTGCGGTGGGGGCAAGATTCAAAGGGCATGCCTCGCCTTTGACAGCGCAATCGATTGTGATGTCGCCGTTCTTACTAAGCGTACTGTTCGGCGAACCGTTGAGCGTAATTGTTTTTACGCCTAAACGTTTTGTCATTTCAAGGAGCAGTACAAGTTCGGGTGTTTCGCCACTATGAGACAGGCTGACCACGACGTCTGTTCGTTGAATGGCGCCGAGATCTCCGTGCAACGCTTCAGCCGGATGGACAAAATAGGCCGCTGTGCCAGTACTTGAGAATGTGGCGGCCAGCTTCCTCGCTATAATTCCGGACTTTCCCATGCCGGTCGTTATTACCCGGCCTTTGCAACTGTCAACAAGATCTATGGCGAGTAGAAATGAATCGTCGACACGGTCGACGAGCGCGCTGACCGCTTCTGATTCAATCAGCAATATTTTCTTCGCCATCGCTATCTCATCATCCCGGAGGCGAGTTTTGCTTTGGCGTGAATCAGTTTGAGCTGTTCTGTTGATAGCCACGATAAATTCGACTACTTCGACTTACTGTCTTGTTGCACTGTACGATCAATTGCATTCAGGCGAGTAAGGAGTACTTCAAGGCGATCTAAGGGCAATGCGTTCTGGCCGTCACTTTTCGCTGTTTCGGGATGGTCGTGGATCTCGAGGAACACACCGTTGACGCCCGCGGCTACGCCGGCAGATGCAAGAGGGGTGATAAATTCTGGTTGCCCTCCACTGACCCCTGAGGTTCCGCCGGGAAGTTGAAGACTATGTGTAACATCGTAGATAACCGGGTAACCGAAGGACTTCAACTGCGGAAAGGCACGCATATCGACAACCAGATTGTTGTAGCCGAAAGAAGTGCCACGCTCGGTGACCAACACTCGGTGATTCTCAGTGGCAACGACTTTCTTAATGGCGAAGCCGAGATCCGCCGGAGATAGAAACTGTCCCTTTTTAATATTTACTGCACGTCCTGTCCTCGCCGCGGCAAGAATAAGGTCCGTCTGCCTTGAGAGAAACGCTGGGATTTGCAGGATGTCTACGATTTCGGCGGCAGGTAACGCTTGGTGAACTTCGTGAATGTCCGTCAAGACCGGACAACCATAGGTGTCCTTGATGGTACTCAGAATCTCAAGTCCTTTGTTCAGTCCTGGACCACGAAAAGAAGAAAGGGATGTTCGATTTGCTTTGTCAAAAGATGCCTTAAATATAAACGGCATCTGGCATTTTCTAGCGGTCTCTTGGATTATTCCCGCAAGATTCATTGCGTGGTCGGGACTTTCGATAACGCACGGGCCAGCAATCAAAACTAAAGGATGTTCCTCACCAAATACAACATCTCCGACGCCCACGTCATACATATCTCAATTATAGGCGGCTATTTGGTGAGGAGTCGGCTATGCGGTTGTTTTAGATGGCGATTCGACCCTTTTCTTGTGGTCGTACGCGGCCTCTACAAATTGGTGGAAAAGCGGGTGTGGATTGCGCGGCTTTGACTGAAATTCCGGGTGAAACTGTACGGCAACAAACCATGGGTGCTCAGGAAGTTCAATGGCTTCGACAAATTTTCCATCAGGAGATCGTCCGGAAATGACCAAGCCATTTTCGGTGAGGATTGATTCGTATTCCCGATTGAATTCGTATCGGTGTCGGTGTCGCTCGGCGATCTCTTTTTCGCCATAAGCGTTATAGGTCTTGGTGCCGTCCTTCAGTTCGCAGGGGTAGCTTCCAAGTCGCATTGTTCCGCCAAGTTCGTCTACACCCAAGAGGTCTCGCAATTTATAAATGACGTTATGGGGCGTGTTTTCGTTACATTCTGTAGAGTCGGCGGATTCGAGACCGCAGACATTACGCGCGAATTCAACAGCGGCCCATTGGAACCCGTAGCAAATACCGAAGTAAGGAATTCCAGTCTCTCTGGCAACTTGCGCAGCCCGCATCATTCCTCTGCTCCCTCGATCTCCAAAACCACCAGGAACAAGAATACCGTCGGCACCAGTGAGTAATTCTTCGGAATCCTGGCTTTCGAGTGCCTCCGCTTCCACCCAATTAATCGACACGCTAATTTGGTGAGCGAAGCCCGCGTGATAGAGGGCTTCGTTAAGACTTTTATAAGAATCCTCATAGCCAACGTACTTGCCAACCACGTGAATGACGACTTCACCGGTCGGGTTCTTAATCCGATCAACCAATTGAACCCATGAACTCATGTCGCACGGCGTTGCTGGTGGAAGTGAAAGACCTCGTAACACCGCTGCGTCAAGGCCCTCGTCTGCCAGAACGAGTGGAACTTCGTAGATACTGGATACGTCCTTAGCTGTTATCACCGCTTCTTCTGGCACATCACAAAATAATGCGATCTTTTCCCGGATGTCGGCCGGTAAAACCCGATCTGTCCGGCATAACAGAATGTCTGGTTGGATTCCGATGGAACGTAGATCTCTGACGCTGTGTTGCGTTGGTTTGGTCTTCAACTCTCCGGCTGTTCCGATGAAGGGTACGAGCGTAAGGTGAATATACAGCGTATTCTCCCTGCCAAGGTCCTGTCGTAACTGCCGGATCGCTTCAAGATACGGTTGACTTTCGATGTCACCAACGGTGCCTCCGACCTCGATAAGCACAATATCGATATTTCTTTCGGAAGCCACAAGGTGCATGCTGTCCTTGATTTCGTTCGTGACGTGGGGAATAACCTGGACGGTACGACCAAGGTAATCACCCCTTCGTTCCTTTTGTATTACCGACAGGTAGATTTTTCCGGTCGTCCAGTTGTGATTCTTTGTGGTCACCGTATTAGTGAATCGTTCGTAATGTCCGAGGTCGAGGTCTGTCTCCGCTCCATCGGTTGTGACGTAGACTTCGCCGTGCTGATATGGGCTCATGGTGCCCGGATCAACATTGACATAGGGATCAAGTTTCTGAAGTGTAACGCGGTAGCCGTGTCCCTCCAGCAGTGCACCGATGGAGGCCGCGGCGAGACCCTTGCCGAGCGATGACACGACGCCTCCCGTTACAAAAATGTATTTCACTGAGTGTTTCGTTGAGGGCGTGGCGTTCATTCATTGGCTCCAGTTAAAATAAGGCGACGGACCTCTTCTAGATCCTCAACGGTATCGACACCGATCGCGACGGTGTCGGTTTCGACCGTGGCGATGCGGTACCCGTATTGCAAGGCTCGAAGTTGTTCAAGTCGTTCAGTTCGTTCAAGTGGCGTTGGTTGGAGACGGCCGAGTTCAAGCAAGGTTGTCCGGCGATAGGCGTACAGCCCAATGTGTTTGTAGCCAAGTATGCCTTCTGAGTGGATCGATTCCTTATCTTGATGTGGAATCGGAGACCGAGAAAAATAAAGGGCGTAATTATCTGCAGTCACGACGACTTTAACGACATTTGGGTTTGTTAGTTCAGAGCGTCGGGTGATCGGACACCGTGCGGTAGCAATGTTGGTGGTCGGGTCGGTAAGGAGACAATCGAGGACAGAGTCAATCAAACGGGGATCGAGAAGCGGTTCGTCTCCTTGGACGTTGACAAGGTTATCGCAGGTCAAGGACGCGGCGACTTCAGCAAGCCGGTCACTTCCTGTCAGATGGTCGGATCGTGTGAGTTGCACTTGACCACCAAACTCGGTAACGGTATCGGCAATTCTATTGTCGTCAGTGGCGACGATTACGTTGTCTACGAATTGAGCACGCTCGGCTCGACGGTAAACACGTTCGATCATCGTTTGTCCGGCGATGTCAGCAAGAGGTTTGCCCGGCAAGCGGGTCGAATTGTACCGGACGGGTATGACGGCGACAGTGGTGGTTACAGGTGAAGTTTTGTGCGTCGCGTCGGCGGCAACAGGATGCACGGCGAATACTAACACGGTTGGCGTCGTTCCGTGCAGCTGTGCGCATGCTTGGCCCTCGCAGGTGGTGTGTTCAATCATTTAGGTCTATAACAATTAGGTAGTCATGAGGACCAATAGAATATTCCTATTAATCGGTGTTGCCGTTGTCGTATTTGCTGTGTTTGGTGGCAGTGCGACTGTTGGGCAGGACGGATTTGACATCGAGCGACGTCCAAGTGGGAGGCCCTCTGCACGTCAGTCAGTAGAGCCAAGTGAATTAGTTGCAGATCTGGGACTCGAGGTTGCTCGTCTTCGAGAGAGACTAGAGCGTAATCCAGTACCGCAGGATATTTCTCGAAATCCATTTCTGTTAATCCCAAACGAAAGTAGCGCCGCGTCGGCGTCGCCTTTGCCTCCACGAAACGTAACGCCGCGCGCGAGTTCAGAGCGGGTCGGTGTCTCGAGCGAAGAACGTCAGACATTCACTTTCATTGGCGTCGCATCGGAGGACGATGAACGAGCGGCAATTTTCCTTTTGGGAGATGGGCGGGTAATTGTTGTTGGTGCCGGCGAGGTGATAGCAAATGGTCATCGGGTGGGCGTCGTCGAAGAGATTGCGACTACTGTCATGGATTCGAATGGGGTCCTACGTCGCCATGAGTTGCGCTGAAGGCGTCAAAGGTAACGTTACAGTTTGACGACGTGCACGGATTGGACAGCACCGATCGCGCGAATGTCGTCGAGGATTTTCGCAGGTAGTGTTTTGTCACCACCAGGCGATTGTGTGGTCGGAGAACCAATACGGACGGCTCCTATAGCCCCAACGTTACTACGGCCTAATGCAAATGTTGCAATATTAACGTTGTGTTGACCGAGTACGGTACCGATGTCGCCGATAACTCCTGGTTGGTCACTATTTCTGATTACCAGCACTGTTCCTTCGAGCGGTATTTCAATCTCAACGTCGTCGAGACGAACGAGTCGTGGTTCTCCAGGCTCAAAGACCGCGCCTTCGGCCCAGTGTTCCGCGTTGTCAGTATGTAGTTTTAGGGACACAAGACTCGTAAAATTTCGAGAGCGGGTGCTTCGAGATTCGATTACCTCAAGGCCTCGTTGTTCGGCAATTGACCGGGCGTTGATGAGACTGGCAGACCCAGAAAGCATGTGCTGAAATATGCCGACCAGCGCAGCGCCGACAAGCATTTCATTATTGCCTTGGGCGAGGCTACCGTAATATCGAATACCAACACCTAGAATTCGAGAATCGACCAGTTGCGCTAATAAATTTCCCATCCGCTGAACAAGCGAGAGATAGGGCCGAAGTCGATTAAACTCATCTGGTCCGACGGATGGATAGTTGACAGCGTTCCGAACGACACCACTGCGTAAATATTCACGAAGGCCTGTAGCTGCCTCGATACCTACCAATTCCTGTGCTTCTGTGGTTGAGCCGGCAATGTGAGGCGTTGCTACGACATCAGGGTGCCCAGTTATGGTGGTGTTGGGCGGTGGTTCCTCGTCGTAAACGTCGAGGCCGGCTCCACCGATACGGCCAGTCGTGATCGCGTCATACAAGGCGGCATCATCAATAAGTTCGCCGCGCGCGGTATTTATGATCCTGGCGTCGGTCTTACACGAGGCAAGGAACTCGGCACCGATTATTTGTTTGGTTGCGTCTGTGGATGGAAGATGTAGCGAAATAAAGTCAGCTTGCTCTGCTAAAGATTTCAACGAAAGCAATTCGATGCCAAGTTCACCTGCCACATGTGCTGCGATAAACGGATCATGCGCGACCACTGTCATGTCGAATGCACGCGCGCGGTGAGCAAGTTCACGTCCAATGCGGCCTAAACCGATTACGCCAAGCGTTTTCCCACGCAGTTCGATTCCGCGAAGTGTCTTTTTGCCCCATTCGCCATTTTTCATTTGAGCGTCAGCACGCGGGATTGAACGCGCTGAGGACATCATGAGTGCGAACGCATGTTCTGCAACGCTGATACTGTTGGCGCCTGGCGCGTTTAATACGAGGATACCTTTGTCACTCGCCGCTTCTAGGTCGACATTGTCAACGCCTGAACCAGCGCGGGCAATAACACGAAGTTGAGGCGCTGAGTCGATCAATTCTGCGGTCACCTTTGTTGCGCTTCGGACGATAAGGCCGTCAGCGTCTTTAATGTCGTTAGATAGGTCTTCGGGCGATCGACCGGAACGTGCATCAACGGTCCAGCCTTCGTTTTGTAGAAACTCGGTTACTGATGATGGCAAAGGGTCAGAGATAATGATCTTCATTTGTATGTGTTGATTCAGTGAATCGAATAGTTGATAAGTATGCGTAGAGTATAATGACCACCCGCTGTAAGGATGAAAGCAGCACAGCAGTTCTTTTTTTGATGCAGTAGCCGCACCAGGATGGTGCAAATCGCTAGATCAGCCCAGTTAGTAAGGCGTGACATTGTTTTGTGCGTGATTTTCCACAAGGTTTTCCACACTTTCTGTTGAAGAAATGAGAGGCGTGCAAAGGGACCTGACCTAAATCTAGTGTACGAAATGAAGTTCTTAGACTATTAGAGAGTAGGAAAGAGATCATGAATCGAAAAGTGACCGTTGTTGGATCGGGGAATGTTGGAGCTACGGCTGCTCGTAGCATAGCGGACAAGGAATTAGCGGACGTTGTCATACTCGACATTCTGGAAGGCGTGCCTCAGGGTAAAGGCCTCGATATGTTGGAGGCTTGCCCAGTTGAAGGCTCGGACGCTCGAGTGCTTGGAACGAACGATTACGCCGATACTGCGGGGTCGGATATCGTGGTGATTACTGCGGGACTTGCTCGGAAGCCTGGGATGAGTCGTGACGATTTGCTAGCGAAGAATCACGCGATCATGAAAGGCGTGACCGAGCAGGTAATTAAGTATTCGCCTGATTGCGTCATCATGCCAGTAACGAATCCTTTGGACGCTATGGCTCAGGTGGTGTACCGAGTGAGTGGTTTTCCGCGTGAGCGGGTCATTGGGATGGCAGGCGTACTCGACTCCGCACGCATGCGCGCGTTCATTGCACAGGCTTTAGATGTATCGGTTGAAAATACCCATGCGTTTGTCCTGGGTGGGCATGGTGACACGATGGTGCCGTTGCCGAGGTACTCTACGGTTGCTGGAATTCCTATAACCGAATTGCTTGACGCAGAGCAGGTAGAGGCAATTGTTCATCGAACCGCGCACGGCGGGGCGGAGATCGTTAAATTACTTGGAACAGGCAGCGCTTACTATGCGCCGGGTTCTGCTGTAGTTGAAATGGTTGAAGCGGTACTGAAGGACAAGAAGAAAATTTTACCTTGCTCAGTTTTTTTGCAAGGTGAATATGGAGTTCAAGACTTGTTCGTCGGGGTGCCTTGTAAGCTTGGCGGCAACGGACTTGAGAAGATTATTGAGATCACGTTGACGCCGGAGGAAGATGCCGCGTTAAAGAAATCGGCTGAGGCGGTTCGTGAACTGGTTGGCATTATTAACGTGTAATAGTTCATAACTGGCGCTGTGAAGATTCACGAGTACCAGGCGAAAGCAATACTTGCGAAGGCCGGATTCGCCGTTCCGCGGGGTGAGGTGGTTTGTACGCCGCAGGAGGCGCGAGCGGTAGCAGAGCGTCTGGGTGGGGCGGTCGTGGTCAAGGCCCAGATTCATGCGGGTGGCCGAGGAAAAGGTGGCGGAGTCGGTGTTGTCGATGGTCCGGATGCAGTTGAAAAACTAGCGGCGCAGATGCTCGGCATGCGCCTGGTGACAGCGCAGACTGGCGAATCTGGACAGTTAGTACGCCAAGTCTTAGTGGAAGAGACCATCGATATTGCTGGGGAGTATTACCTTGGTGTGGTTTTGGACCGGGGAAGCGCGAAGCCGATCGTAATTGCAAGTTCAGCGGGCGGCATGGAGATTGAGCAGGTCGCGGCAGATACACCTAATCTAATCTGTCGTGAGAGCGTCGATTCCGCGAATGGTCTGTTCGAATTTCAAGCTCGTAGACTGGCTTACGCTATTGAGCTGAAAGGCCGACCTGCTCGAAACGCGGTGCGTGCGATGGTGGCAGCGTCGCGCCTGTTTCATGAAACTGATGCCTCTCTACTAGAGATTAATCCACTAGTCGTTACGAGCGACGGAGAGGTTGTGGTGCTCGATGCCAAAATTGGATTAGACGACAACGCATTATTTCGCCGGACCGAATTGATAGGCCTACGCGATATTCATGAGGAGGATCCTCTAGAAGTGGAGGCTTCGACTTACGATCTAAATTACATCCGACTCGATGGAACTATCGGTTGCATGGTGAATGGCGCCGGGCTTGCGATGGCAACGATGGACATAATTAAGCTTGCAGGCGGTTCGCCGGCTAATTTTCTGGATGTCGGTGGTGGTGCTAACGCTGACCAGATTCGTAATGCATTTCGGATTGTGTTGGCAGACGAAAATGTTAAGGCGATTCTTATTAATATTTTTGGTGGCATATTGCGTTGCGATGTTTTGGCCGCCGGCGTCATCGATGCGGTAAAAGAGTTTGATGTCTCTCTACCGGTGGTTATTCGGATGGAAGGCACAAATGTAGGGGACGGACGAGCGATGCTTAGTGCGAGCGGGTTGAATTTCACGACCGTGCGGACAATGGATGAAGCAGCGACGGCGGTGGTCGCACTAGCATCGGATGGTAGTTAGCGTGCTATGGCTGTACTTATAGACGAAGAGACTCGTTTGGTGGTTCAGGGGTTGACTGGCCGTGAGGGGACGTTCCATGCGCGGGCGGCAGCCGAGTATGGCACCGCGATAGTTGGTGGGGTGACGCCAGGAAAGGGCGGAACCGTGCACGAAGGTTGGCCAATTTTTGACACCGTGCACGAGGCTGTTTCTGTTACGGGCGCGAACGCGTCGGTAATTTTTGTGCCGCCGGCCAATGCTGCGGACGCGATACTTGAGGCGGCCGACGCCGGTGTTGCCGTGGTCGTTTGTATCACGGAGGGCATTCCGGTTTTGGATATGGTCACGGTGCTTGAGAGGATCCGAGAAACGCCCACAAGACTCGTCGGGCCAAATTGTCCGGGTGTCCTGTCTGCTGGAAAGGCAAAGGCTGGAATTATTCCTTCTAATATCGCGCGAGAAGGGCGCGTTGGCATTGTGTCAAAGAGCGGAACATTGACGTACGAGGCGATGCATCAATTGACTCAATGCGGCTTGGGTCAGACTACCTGCGTCGGAATTGGTGGTGACCCGCTGATAGGAACGAGTTTTATCGATGTGCTTAAGATGTTTGAGGGTGATTCAGCGACTGAGGCGGTTGTTCTGATTGGTGAGATAGGCGGAACTGCTGAAGAAGACGCTGCTGCGTTCATCGCAGAAGGCTTTTCGAAGCCAGTCGTTGGGTTTATTGCCGGGCGGACGGCACCGCCTGGCCGCCGAATGGGACATGCAGGGGCGATCGTGGCTGGGGGTAAGGGAACGGCCGTTGAGAAGATGGCCGCGCTGGAGAAAGCCGGAGTGGTGGTGGTTAAGAGTCCTGCCGGGATCGCCGAGTCTGTTGTAGCCGCGCTCGACGTCGCTTAATGCCATGCTACAATAAGAAGTTTTGTGCAGTGAGCTTAGTCGCATGCTGATGTCACCAGTACTGCATACATGTCCCTAACTTAACTATAGAGATTCCTAATTTTTTCTAGAGGCACGAATGGCTCCTTCATCAGTTGCGGTTAAAGACGCTCCCACCCCCGGAGATTTGGTAACACGCGTCAATGATTTCAGTATTCAAGTCGCTACCGTAAATGGTTCCGGGAGCCAGACGGCCAACCTGGTACTGTTGCGCTCGATCTTTGCGATGGGGATTCCGGTATCCGGGAAAAATATGTTCCCCTCGAACATCGCTGGGCTCCCTACTTGGTTCACTATTCGAGCAAATAAGGATGGGTATATTGCAAGGAAGAAAGAGATTGATGTCCTTGTGGCTATGAACCCTGAGACTGCACGTGAGGATGTCCTGTCGTTGCGGCCAAACGCAGTCGTGGTTTACGACGAGCCATTGAATTTAAACACGCTGCGAGATGACTTGATTTTTTACCCTGTGCCGTTCGACAAACTTGTGGCCGGGGTTTGTCGTGAGCCCAAACTTCGCCGCCTTGTAAGAAACATGATTTACGACGGCGTCCTCGCTAAATTGTTAAAGATCGATCGCTCAGGAATGGAGCAAGCGCTAGAGAAACAACTTGGTCGCAAGCCTAAGGCGGTCAAATTAAACGGAGAAGCGTTGGATGTCGGGTTTCAGTATGCCGAGCAACATTTTGACGCGGCGGCACCCTGCGCTGTTTCGCCGTTGGATAAGACAACGGGCAAGATCTTGATCGAAGGAAATACGGCGGCCGCAATTGGATCATTGATGGCTGGCGTGACGGTTGTGACGTGGTATCCAATTACACCGTCGTCATCGCTATGTGAGAGTCTCATTGATTACCTGCGCGAGTACCGCATTGACAAAGAGACGGGGAAGGCAACGTTTGCTGTGGTGCAAGCCGAGGATGAGATTGCCGCAATTGGGATGGCGATTGGTGCGGGTTGGGCTGGTGCGCGTTCGATGACGTCGACATCCGGCCCCGGTGTTTCTTTGATGAGTGAGTTCGCGGGGCTTGCCTATTATGGCGAGGTGCCAACGGTGATTTTTGATGTGCAACGGGTTGGGCCATCTACGGGGTTACCTACACGGACTGCGCAAGGCGATGTCCTGACGACCGCATTTCTTTCGCATGGAGATACGAGGCATCTAATGTTGTTTCCGGCGTCCGTTGAGGAATGCTATTCAATGGGTATGGAGGCGTTTGATATTGCGGAGCGTTTTCAAACACCTGTTTTTGTCATGATGGATCTTGATCTTGGGATGAACACCTGGATGTCTGATGAATTTGACTACCCGACGAAACCGTTAGATCGCGGCAAAGTGTTGGATCAAGAAACGCTTGAACGCATAGGGAAGTTCGGTAGGTATCATGATGTCGATGGGGACGGCGTTCCGTATCGCACGATCCCTGGTGACAAGATGCCTGCGTATTTCTTGCGTGGATCTGG
>MDTE01175218.1_pt1 | contig 29643 bp, 18 predicted proteins | sample 811231 | NCBI WGS metagenome assembly MDTE01 (sample SAMN05326651, study PRJNA326480) | marine metagenome | isolation source: seawater | place: Indian Ocean: Red Sea | collected 2010 | reverse complement strand
GCGAGCGAAAGAGAGGATGCACGGATGATGATGAAGGATCTCGGGCGACCGCGGGATGGATGACGACGACGATGATGACGACGACGCGGGACGCGCGGGACGATGCGCGTGAAACGCGTCAACGCGCGAGACTGACGTTTTCACGCGCGATGCGCGCGATGCTCGACGCACAGCGACGGCGGTCATGGCGGTGGCGAACATCGTGAAGACCTCTCTGGGACCGGTGGGACTGGACAAGGCGCGTTGACTCGATTGACCGCGCGAAGACTCGAGGGGAGGGGCGTCGAGACGAGAGACTGACGAGTGATTCGGTGACCTTGAACGGGCGCAGATGTTGGTGGATGATATCGGGGACGTGACCATCACGAACGATGGGGCGACGATTTTGAAGTTGTTGGAGGTGGAACACCCGGCGGCGAAAATTTTGGTCGAACTCGCCGAGCTTCAGGATCGAGAAGTGGGAGACGGAACGACGTCTGTGGTGATTCTCGCGGCGGAATTGTTGAAGCGGGCGAATGAATTGGTGAGAAATAAGATTCATCCGACGAATATCATCGCTGGTTTCAGATTGGCGATGAGAGAGAGCGTCAAGTACATCCAGAATAAGTTGGCGAGAGACGTGGAGACCCTGGGGAAGGACGCGCTCTTGCAGTGCGCGAAGACGAGCATGAGCTCGAAGATTATCGGCGCCGAGGAAGAGTTTTTCGCCAATTTGGTCGTCGACGCGTGTCTGAGCGTCAAGACTTACAACGACATGGGCGACATCAAGTATCCGATCAAGGCTATCAACATTTTGAAGGCGCACGGGAAGAGTCTCAAGGAGTCATTGGTGATTCACGGTTACGCACTCAACCTCGGTCGCGCGGCGGAAGGGATGCCGAAGATGGTGAAGAACGCGAAAATCGCGTGCATCGATTTCAATTTGCAAAAGACGAAGATGTTGATGGGAGTTCAAGTGTTGGTGAACGACCCGAAGGAGCTTGAGAAGATTCGCGAGCAGGAGTTTGAAATCACCGCGAAGCGCATTCAGATGATTTTAGCCGCCGGTGCGAATGTCATCCTTTGCTCGAAGGGCATAGATGACATGGCGTTGAAGTACTTTGTGGAGGCGGGCGCGATCGCGTGCCGTCGCGTCAACCGGGACGATTTGCGTCGTATCGCCAAGGCGACTGGGGCTCAAGTGATGATGTCTCTCTCTGACATGGACGGTGGCGAAACCTTTGATGAGTCGATGCTCGGAACGGCCGGTGAAGTCGTGGAGCAACGCGTTGCTGACGACGACATGGTCGTGATCAAAGAATCTGCGAACAGCCAGGCCTGCACAATCCTGTTGAGAGGTGCCAATGACTACATGCTCGACGAGATCGACAGATCGGTTCACGACGCTTTGTGCGTCGTGAAACGAACCTTAGAGAGCGGTAAGGTTGTGGCTGGTGGCGGTGCTGTGGAGGCTGCGCTCAGCATTTACTTGGAAAATATGGCGACGACCCTTGGTAGCCGTGAACAGCTCGCCATCGCTGAGTTCGCGAACGCTCTCTTGGTCATCCCGAAGGTTCTCACGGTGAATGCAGCCAAGGATTCCACGGAACTCGTCGCAAAGCTTCGCGCGATCCATCATCAGGCTCAAAGCCAAGAAGGTAAGGTGGAATTGTCCGGTATGGGTCTGGACCTAGTCAACGGTGAGCTTCGCGATAACCTCGCGAGCGGTATTCTCGAGCCCGCGTTGAGCAAGGTGAAGAGTATTCAGTTCGCCACCGAGGCGGCGATTACTATTCTTCGCATCGACGACATGATTCGCTTGGAAAGCCAAGAGGGTCAATAGAGAGTTCTCTCACACAATTAGTTCATCTATCTTAGAAATGTAAAGGAAATGTGATGGCGTCGTCAATGAAATGGAATTTGCTTTCGTACTAGAAAAAATACAAATGCTATGCGGCGTGTGGCCAGTGGCGACTCCCGCGTTGAGCGCCGGGAGCATCCGCCACCCGCTGGCGGAAAGTCTCGTAGAGCGTGCGATCGCGACGATCTTTACTCCACTCGAACTCAAAGTCACCGATCAAGATGCGGTCGCCTTCCCCAGCCCCAGCGGCATCAAGAGCCCGATCGATACCAGCCATTTCGAGAACGCGAGCGAAACGCTTATACGACTCAAAGTAGTCCCAGTTCGTCATTTGCGTGAAACGTTCGATCGCTTCTCCTCTGACGATGAACGCATACGGAGTGTCTTCGACGGAGAATTCTTCGATCGACTTCCCGTCGGCAGCGCGATGACCAGTATCCGCGACCTCGGCTGCCCATTCGTCCTCGACCGGCGGAAGGGCGCGAAGCTGTGCCTGAACGTCCGCGAGGAGTTCTTCGACACCCTCTCCAGTGACCGCAGAGACGCAATGAGAGATGATTCTATCCTTGTCGAACATCTCCTTCATTTGAAGCGCTCTTTCCGTCGCTTCTATGTCGTCAACCTTGTTCAAGGCGACGATTTCTGGCTTGTTGAGTAAAGCTTGGTCGAAAATTTCAAGCTCGGTCCTGATCGCCTCGTACGCTTCGAAACATGTCTCACTGGTACAGTCGACGACGTGAATCAACACGCGCGTTCGTTTCGTGTGACGAAGGAACTCGAAACCCAACCCGATTCCCTCTGATGCCCCTTCGAGGAGACCCGGAATGTCCGCAAAGACCATTCTTTCATAGTCGCGCTCGACGACGCCCAAGTTGGGAACGATGGTCGTGAAGGGATAATCAGCGATCTTTGGCTTGGCCGCACTCACGCTCGCGAGCAAGGTCGATTTTCCCGCGTTGGGAACTCCGATGATCCCGACGTCGGCAACGAGTTTCAGTTCCATCTCCGCCCAGAATTCAAGTCCTTTTTCCCCGAGTTCAGCGATCATGGGAGCCTTATTCTTCGCCGTTTTGAAGGATGCGTTCCCTCGGCCACCTCTTCCACCTGCGAGGAGCAGAACGCGCTGGTTCGCCTTTGTGATCTCCGCGAGCACTCGTTTGTTCCTACTGTCGCGAATGATCGTTCCGGGAGGAACGGCGATTTCCAAGTCTCTTCCGTTGCGACCCGCGCACTTCGATCCCAAACCTCGCTTGCCGGACTCGGCTCGATGGTGCACTTTCTTCCTAAAACCGTCTAAAGAATTCATATTCTTATCGGCGACAAAGTAGACCGCCCCTCCTATGCCTCCGTTACCCCCGGACGGCCCCCCTTGCGGGACGAACTTTTCTCTTCTGAAGGCGACTTGACCATCCCCTCCGTCGCCCGCTTTGACGTAAATCTTCGCCGTGTCAAAGCATCTCATCTCCCTCGGAATCCCTCGACTCCGCTCGTTTTGAGAGCCTCTATCGTTCTCATCCTCGAACTCTCTCGCGTAGATCTCGAAACCATCGTCCGTTGGGCTCCACACATCGCTCTCGTCTCCCTCCTCACCTCCGAACGCGACGTAGTCGGCATCGTCGAACGTCGCCTCCTCCTGTCCGGGGTCCAATCCCCCGAACTCTCGCTTCGCCACCGATCCCGCCTCGTTCACCCACGTCGTGTCCATCAAATCCTCATCCTCGGCTCGCTCGAGCTCGGCGATCTCGGCCCCCATCTCCGCCCGAGTCCTATCCTTGGACGCCCTCTCCTCTCGAAACGCCGCCAACGAGTCCGCCCAGTCGCTCTTCGCCGCCGCGTCTTCGGCGTCTTTCCTCGCCAACACGTCCGCGAGGGAGGCGTTGGGGTCGTATCTGAGGTTATCAGACTCGACGTGGGGCGCAAACTTGGGCGCGCGCTTCTTCGCCGCGACGGTGACGTTTCGTCGGGAGAATTTACGAGACGCGGCGGCGGCGGCGCATCCTCTCGACGCCGCCGACGACGATGACGCTGACGCGGCGGCGACGCGCGGAGACGCGACGCGGGAGGCGACGCGCATGAGACTCCGTCAGTCGTCGAGCGAGTCTCGACGTCGAGCGTGGGGACGACGTGCGGAGGAATGCGGAGGGTCGAGGGGTGTGCAAAAAATGCGAAACCATGTTTACATGCAACATTGCTAAATGAGCGGGATGCGAGCGCGCGACGCGCGAGCGCGAGCGGAAGGGGACATTACTGACCAGGATTGTGAAGCCGACTCCCGGGAGTGGGCTTGATGGTGCGTCCGGGAGGACGCCCGACGGTTTTCTTTTTCCCGGAGTCGCCGCCGGAATCGCCGGGAGCTCGAGGTCGAAGCGGAACGGAAAGAAGTTGTGGAGAGTGTGAGACGGCTTCGTCCCAGCCGAAACTCGGAGCGCGTTCCCACCATCCTTGACTATCTTCCCAGGTGTCCCAGCCGTCGGATCCGTCGGTGGTGGAGCCCCATTTATGGACGCGGCCGTCGTGCCAGTGTTCCTCTCCCCACGTCTTTTCAAATTTGTGCCCGTCTCGATCATTCCAGGTGGTTCCACTGCGGTTGCCCGCGCTCCCGTTGTGCGCGAATCCCCCCCAACGTTCTTCCCACTTCTCACCCCAGGCGCGACCTGTGCCTCCGTCTTCGCTGACGTCTCGATCGGCGAAGGAATCCGTCCACTTGACGCAACCGCCGTGACCATCCCACTCTTCTCCCCATTTGTGAGTCCATCGATTGCCGTGACCGTCGTCCGGCACGGATCCATCGGCGATGGCACCCTTTTTTGTGCACGTACGGTGCACGCGGCCGTCCCCCCAATAGTTTTCATCCCAAACTTCGTGCCATTCCGCGCCGTCCGCCTGGGCACCCCATTTGTTTGCCTCTCGCATGATGTGCTTCGACGCGTTTGAAAACCCAGTCGTGGTATCGTGCCTGAACTGTTCGCGCCAACTCTCCTGCCACACGTTGCCTTTAGCGTCTCTTCCAGATTTTATGGCGCCAAGCTCGCGATGATTGAACGCGTCGCTCGTCTCCCACCATTTTTCCTCCCACTCGACGGATCCATCCGCCGAGGCACCGCGAACGAGAGTCCATCTGCACAACTTTCCACCCTCGAGTTCCTCCTCGCCACTCTCACGCCACCATCTCGACCCATTCGCGAGCGTTCCCTGCGTCGCTCCGTCAGCACCGAGCTCACGAACAGCCGTGGCGGTCTCCTCCAACTCGACCGTCAGCGTCCCGGTCTTTGCAGTCGCCTCGGTCTTAACCTCCGCATCGCTCTCGAAATCCAACGATAGTTCGCTCGGAGTCTCCGTGTCGCTCTGAAATTTTAAGTGAAGAGCTTGCTCTAACGGACGCTCCGCGATGGCCACGGCTGCGCTCACGCGCGTTTGCGTCTGCTTTTGAAGTTTCGGAGTCGGCTCCCCGAGCGCCTTATCCGCTGCAGGCACCTCCGGAGGCGTCCACGTCCAAAAGTCGCTCCCCGGGTTGAACGTCTCAGCCTTCGGATTCGACGTTTTCTCCGTCTCGCTTTTCGATCCATCGTCTTTCCCCGCGACCACGCTCGACGGCTCCGCCGAGCTCGAATCGCTCGCGATGCCTCTGGCGCTCGCTGACGCTGTCCCCGCGCTCGCGACGACGTTCGCCGCCCCCCCACGCCCGATCCCATCACTCGATCCCGATGACACCTCGCGCGCGTTTGTCATCGCTTTCAGCGCCGCCGCGGCCGCCGCCGCGCGCGCCGCCGCCGCCATAGGCGTCGACGAAGCTTCGAAAAGGTCCACCACCCGGGCGCTCCGCTCATCTTCCGTCGCCCGCCTCTCGGTCCGTCGCGATCGTCTCGCTCGGCGCGATCGCGCGCCCGCGCCCGCGAGCCCGGCTCGCGTCGCCTCGACGCGAGCGCTCGACGTCGACATCGCTCGAGACCTCGCTGAGCGTCCGAGCGCGATCGGCGCCGAGTCGGACTGTGCTGTCCGAGACTGACTTTGCCGACACTGGATGACGCGCTTCGGCGTCGGTGGAGGTTCCGCGCGAGGACACGCGCGCGCGCGAGGACCAAGGCCGGAACCCGGCCCGGGCGACGGACGACGGCGCGCGGTTCGCGCGAGAGGACGTCCGGTGCGGTGGAGACGACGGGGAGATTGGAATTCGAGCCGGTTCGATTTCGGAACGAAAGTCTCGGGCGGTGGCGCCGTCGGACGAGGCGAGCGGTGCGCGATGTCGTCGTCGTGGGTTGGTGGTGACGCGCTTCAGAGCTCGTTGCTCGGCGCGGCGATCGTGGATTTCGGGATTCAGTTCGTGGGATGGGCTGTGGCTTCGGCTTTGAAGACCGAGAAGTTTTATGACATTCTTGGGAGCGTGGCTTTCGCGTCCACGGCGGCGCTGACGCTCGGCACGTCGTCCATTATGCCCAGACAGAAATTACTGAGCGGTCTCGCGATGGCGTGGACCGCTCGTTTGGGAATTTTTCTGGGCGTTCGAGCTCACAGGGACGGGGGCGATTCGAGATTCGATGGCGTAAAGGAAAATCCAGGAGTGTTCGCGGTGTATTGGTTTTTGCAGGGCGTATGGGTCTGGGTGACATCTCTTCCCGTGTACCTCGTAAACGGAACGCCAGGCCAACTGACTGAGTTGAATGCCGGAGATTGGACGTTGGCGGCGTTTTGGGCTTTTGGTTTCGTTTTCGAAGTCGTCGCAGACGTCCAGAAGTTTATCTTCAAGTCCGACAAATCGAATAAAGGGAAATTCATCAAACACGGTCTTTGGTCGCTGTCGAGACATCCGAATTACTTTGGTGAGATTTGTATGTGGTTTGGGGTTGCCGGGATCGCCGCAAACGGTTTGGCCTCTTCGAATCCCGGTCGAGCGGTTGGGGCATTTGCGTCCCCGTTCTTTGTGACCTACTTGCTGACCCAGATGAGTGGGATCCCGATCTTAGAGAAGATGGCTAATGATAGGTGGGGGAAGGATCCCGCGTATCAAGAATACAAGAAGAAAACTCCTGTCCTCGTTCCCAAATTACCTGGAATATGACCTGGAAATGTAATTCTAACACTTTGCTATGATCTATCTAAGGTGACTGATTCATGTCATTGTTCTAGGCACTATTTTCAGCGAAACTTGGATGCTTCGTTCCCATTTCGCCTCGCTGACGTTTCCTCGCGGAGGCTAAAGCTCGTCTGTGTCGTCGTCCTTCAACGTGCGCGTTCCACTCGTTTTCTCCACGAAGCGTCTTGTCGCAGCACTCACATTTTCGAACGATCCACGTTCTATCCACTGGACTTTCGTCAGTTGTGCGGTGCTCGGATCCCGTTGATCCGTTTGCGGCCCCGGCGCAGATGTTGCGCGCGGACTCGAACACAGAGTCATGCCACAGCGTCACAAACGTGTCGGATTTCTCGGCGTACGCGGTGAGCGCTTGCGTCACATCTACAAAGTGAATCGGCCACTGGTATCGAGTGGCAAACGTCCGTAAACGCGTCTGCTGATGTCGAGCCAGCCGTGAAGTGTTTTGAATGGATGTCTTGATGGCTTCCATTCGCATCTCAGCCAATTTCTCATCTGAAATGCCTCCGCGTCCCTCTGCTATTCTCGCTCGCAAATACGACTTCCACTCAGCGTAACCAATCGCTTGTCTCACATCACCTCGACTATTCTCTGCAGACTCAACTCCAAAATTTTGAGCAAACGTCTCCAACTCGTCCACTAAACCATATTCGATCATTTTTTCAACGCGCTGACGTATGACGCGATCGAGAACCTCGGGGGCGGTTTTGAGCGCCACGAACACCGTTTTGCACCCGAGCGAGTCAAATTGAGACTCAAACTTCCTCATAGTGCGCTTTTGCCGAAATGTCTCGCTCGGAAGTCGACCAGTGGTATCGTATATCTCTAAATAACGACGCACGCGTCGGGTATCGTTCGGGTGGAGTCGATTCGCACTGTCCGGGTCCACTTTCGTGAGGCGCTCGTACGCCGTTGAGTCAGCTTCACAACGCATAACATTTTTCGCAGGTCTGCGTCCCACACTTGAAGCATCACAATCAATGTCAAAGTTAGTTCCCTCATCATTTGCATCGTTTGTACCACTGACGTCCAGTAACGAATCGGATACGAGCGCTTGAGTGTAATAGTTCGTCCCGCCGACCACTACAACAGAACGACCATTGGCAATACACTCGCGCACAATCGTCCCTGCACGTTCTCGAAACGACCTGACATCAAAGTACTCACCATACTTGACGCACCCAACGAGATGATGACGCACACCGCGCATTTCCTCCTCGCGCACGCGCGCCGTACAGATGGGCAACTGTTCGTGCATTTGGAGAGCATCGGCATTCACGACCTCCCCGCCGAGCGCCTCCGCGAGATCGATCGCCAAACGTGACTTACCGGACCCGGTTGGACCGACTACAATCACCACGAGCGGCGGCGACGGCATCACCGCCGTCGCGACGCGTGCGGACGCCGGTAAGTGTTGTGTGCTTCGGGCTCGACACGGTATGGCCATTCCGATCGACACCATGAACCCGGCTGGCTTCAATTGAACCTGACAGTGGGATGGCCGCTGATCGATCGATGGTTTCACTTTGAACCCGGCGAGCTTCAATTGAACCTGACAGCGGGATGGCGGCTGATCGATTCGATCGCTGATCGATCGATGGTTTCACTTTGAACCCGGCGAGCTTCAATTGAACCTGACAGTGGGATGGCCGCTGATCGATTCGACCGCTGCTCGATCGATGGTTTCACTTTGAACCTGGCTGGCTTCAATTGAACCTGACAGTGGGATGGACGCTGATCGATTCGATCGCTGATCGATCGATGGTTTCACTCTGAAACCGGTAAGAAAACGATCGCGCCGAACGCTGGACGCGAACGCTCCCGGGACGCACAACACCGCACCGCACCGTCGGCGTCGCGAGGGGCGGTGCGCGCGTGCGCCTCTGGACGGTTGGGAACGCCGGGGGAAAGCGCACTGAGTGCGTCGCGCGCGAGTGAGGAGGGCGTGGACGTACGGCGCGTCGCGGCGAAGCGTCCGAGGGGCCGGGCGGAGATCGACGAGTCCGTCGCAGACGGTCGGCGACGCGTGAGTGAGTCGACATGGGATCTGACGGGACATCGACGAGTGGGAAGGGGAGCAATAGAGAGTGCATTCGCGTCGCACTCGACAGAGTGGAGAAAGATCTCACGGATGTCGCCGCATTGCTTCCCAAGAGTTGTCGCGGGGCTCCGAAGTTGCGTTCACCCTACACGGTCTCGGAGGCGGTGACATTGGATGAGATCGAAAAGAAAGCGGCGGCAAAGGCGTCTTCGGTGCGTTTCTCACTCGTGTGACTTCTTCTGTTGAATGAATCGACCTCGTGATGGCGTGAATTCCGTGTTGTAGGAGACTGACAACGAAAGTATACTTGACGTGAACAGAGAAAACGGATGTTTGGAGGCGCCGGAGAGGAAGAGAAGGAAGCGAAAAAGATTGCACCTTGGTGGCGTTATGCTGAAGACTTTTTCCGTTCAGTGCACGCCACAGATTTAGTTCGTATAGCTCCGGCAACTCCCTGGCATTTGGACACGGCGTTTCACTCGGTTTGCACCGGTCCAGACTTTGAGGCTGGTGAAGACAAGATTGGAATCCCGATTCCCGGTTTGACGTATCAAAGACGTGGGGAGCAGCCGTCGACATCAGCGGCGACCTCACCGAGCAAGGCAGGCGAAAAGAAACCGCTAGTCGGTACTATTCCAGCCGTCCCTGCGGAACCTTTTGTCGCCCCGGTGTTACAGGAACACGAATTGGGAATCGAGCTCGTGCAGAATCTTGAACCTGAGCTCATTGCCATGCTAGTTAGAGTATTAGTTAGTCTGAGTGGTGATGAGGGGGAAAAGCTACGAGAGATTTCAAAATTTGTCGGGATTGCGCTAGGCGCTCTGAAAAATTGGTTGTCGAAGCATGAAAAATCAAGTAGCGGATCTAAAAAGGGAAAGCTGAGTCAAGTTAAGAGTGAAACGTCAGATGAAACTCTCAATGGTTTGCGCGTTTGGCTCCGTCACGCAAGCGCTTCTCGAGTGAACGAATTTCAGAACTGTCGCCGTGAAGCTGCGACAAAGGCAAAGAAAAAGTTAGACAAAAGCCTAATTTTCCCGGATGAGTGTCCCGCAGACATGGCCGTATCTTACGGGCTCGTGAACACGCCGTCTAATCTGACTGCACTAACGGAACAAGGTCTCGGTGGTCCTTCCACGGATGGTCTCCCGTCAAGTACTGGAACAACGGTTGTGCTTGGCGCCGAGCCGGCTGGCGCCAATGTCGAAGAGCTAGATGGAGAGAGTGAAAATCTCGATATTAAGGAAAAAGCGGAGCGTGAGTGCACCACTGCGTTCGGAATGAATGCAGATCTACGTCATTTCGACAGAGGAAGTGCCGAAGAGACCATGCCTTTGCACACTACTATGCTACTCGAACGTTCCTTCAAGCTCAACGACAACCTGTCTTCAAAGTCTAGTTCTTCTGACGGAGAGCCCTGTGCTGTTTGCGCTAAATTGAAAACTCTTGCAAAAAAATGTGGAACGGAGGCAGGTAGTGTGAATTGTTTGAAGAAAAAGGAGGAAGACGTGGGGCTTCCGGGGGTTCCAAAATCCTTGAGCGTCAAGTCTACGTCAGACAAGTCTAAAAAATCAACGAAAGAGGAGCTCAAACGCTTGGAAAACGCATTTAAAGAGAATCCATCTCTCCTAGCAAGCGCACCAAGTAATGAATTAGACGGCGAGATCTTCGCACTTCAGTATGAGCTATTGTGGCATCTCCAGTTGAACAAACAGAGAGTCAAGCGAGCTCAGGAGACAATAGGAAAAGGTTTGGACGCGGACAACGACGAGCAGGGAGCGCGCAAGGCAAAACTTGATGAAGCGAACTCATACATGTCGGTCATTCGTGAGATCAAACGTCAGCAAAAGAAAGAAAAGCGAGAAGCCGATCAACTGGCAGCCCTTGAGAAGGCGAAAGCCGCAGTCGGCGATGGTCGAAGAGAGCCAAAGCCAAAGCGTGAAATCGGTTCTGCGGCGATTGTCCCCGATCCCAAGACTGAAATTCCGGTGTACAAACCACCGAGCGCTAGCGCTGTGATCAAGGCCATTGAATCCGCTCCAGCTCGGGTGAAGAAGATATTCGGTCTCACCAACTACGACGGGAGTTCGGGCCACCTGAAATCATTCAGCTTATCCGGGACACCGAGGAGTGGTTCACCCGTCCTCGGTGGCTCACCGATTCGCTCACCGATGTCGCAAATTCTTCTCGATCCATTTCACTCTGTTTCTGATAACTCTGCATGTTGTGTCTGCGCCGGGACGACGGAATCGTTGAAGATGAAACAGACAATCAAGTGTAGTCAATGTGAAGTCATCGTTCATCCAGCCTGCTACGGAATCACTGGTAAAGTCGGGTCGAATTGGCTCTGCTGGGTGTGTACAGACGTCGCTGCTGCGGGTCGCGCCATTCCGAAAACAGAGAAAAAATCTAGCGTCACGTTGCAAGATAAGATGGCTCTCTATCGGGGCGTGGAATGCATCCTTTGTCCAGTGAAACTTGGAGCGTTTAAGAAGACGGTCGATGGCAAAGGTTGGTGTCACGTCACGTGTGCGCGTTGGGTTCCGGAAGCCTCACTCTTGGACAAAAACGTCGCGAACGTCGTCAAACCAGTCAGCATCGAGAGCGTTCCGCGAGAGCGACGGAACGCATCTTGCAATCACTGCACTCGCTCGAACGGAACACTCATGCGTTGTTCCTTCGGTCACTGTCAAATTGTTTTTCATCCACTCTGCTGTCGGCGAGCGGCGTGCCACATGCGTGCGATTGACAGCGAAAAACGGTCATACACGGCGTTCTGCGAGAAGCACACTCAGTCAGAGCGCGACAAGGATGTTGCTGCGAATCTCATCGGCGATCCCGTGCCCGCACTCGTTGAACTATACAACCAGTCACCACTCGAAAGGCAACTTTCTGGAAGTCTGCAACGAACCCTCTCCGGTGGGTCTCCGAAGAGCCCGATGTCTGACGCCTTGCGACGGATGCTCGGCGGATCGCAAAAACATGGCAACTCGGATTTGCTTCCGTCGAGCACGAAGTCCAAACCCAAAAAGGTGCGCACCAACTTGCGACAATCGAGTAAGCTGTCCAACGTCACGGCTACCTCCTCGTCTCTCCTCACCGGATTCGACTCGGAGGAAAACTTTGGCGAGCTCCCCTCTGTGGCTCGCAACGCCACCTAAAGCGACGGCGGCTTGCGCTCGTGACCTCCATCCAAGCCTTCTCACATCACCCCCAGCGCGCCTCGCGCATCTCTTAGACCGATCTCTCGATCCCCTTAGAAGCCTCATGTAATGACGGTCATCGTCACGATATTAGACACTCGACCCGCGGCGGCGATGGCCTTCTCGAGAAGCTTTTTCTTTTGCCCTCGAGGGCCCCGAGCCCCCTCGTCCGGCACTCTTCCGCGCGCCTCGCGTCCGACGCTCATCCGTGACGACGACGCACGCACCGTCGAACGACCTCACTCGGACGCGTCCATTCACGCGCGCGCGCATCGACGGCGCGAGAGACGCGCGAGCGCTCGACGACTAATCGACGACGTCACGACGAGGCATGGCGGCCGTTTCCGCGCGCGCGTCTCACGCGCCGACGTCCACGTCGAGGCGATGCGCGAGGGATGGTAAGTGCAAGAGAGGGTTCACGATCCGGAGAGCGTCCGCGGGAGCGGTCAGGGCGCCGAGCGCGACGCTCGGAGAGGAGACGCGAGGAGATTTCCCGATTCTCGACCAAGTCACCGAGTCGGGGGCCCGGCTGGTGTATCTGGATAACGCGGCGACGTCCCAGAAGCCGAATCAAGTCGTGGACGCGCACATGTTCTATTACAAGGACTACAACTCGAACGTTCATCGAGGAGTGCATTATCTGAGTAGTAAGGCGACGGATGCGTACGAGCTGGCGAGACGGAAGGTTGCCTCCTTTGTCAACGCGAAGACGGATAGAGAAATAGTGTTTACGAGAAACGCGAGCGAGGCGATCAATCTCGTGGCGAACACGTGGGGGACGGAGTACATCAAGGCTGGTGATGAAATCATACTGAGCGTGCTGGAGCACCATTCGAACATCGTGCCGTGGCAACTTCTCGCCGAGCGCACAGGGTGCGTGCTCAAATTCGTCAACCTCACCGAGGATACGCAAGAGTTGGACATGGATCAGCTTCGATCGTTGGTGAACGAAAATACCAAGCTCATCACGACGGCGCACGTGAGTAACGTCACCGGTGGAGAGGCTCCGGTGGCGGAAATCGTCAAGCTCGCGCGCGGCGTCGGGGCCAAGGTGCTTCTCGACGCATGCCAAAGCTTGCCCCACATGAAGGTGGACGTCCAAGCCCTGGGAGTGGACTGGATCGTCGGCAGCGGGCACAAAATGTGCGGACCGACTGGTATCGGTTTCCTTTGGGGCGACATCGACGTCTTGCAGACGATGCCCCCGTGGATGGGCGGCGGCGAGATGATCGCCGACGTGTTTCTCGAAAAGAGCACGTACGCAGAACCGCCCGGAAGATTCGAAGCCGGCACACCGGCCATCGCCGAGGCCATCGCCCTCGGCGAAGCGTGCGATTACCTCACCAACATTGGCATGGACCGCATTCACGACTACGAGGTCGAGATTGGCACTTACCTCCACGAGAAGCTCTCCGCCCTCCCCAAGGTGACCATTTACGGCCCGCCCCCAGCGCGCGGCCGCGCCTCCCTCTGCGCCTTCAACGTCGACGGCATCCACGCCAACGACCTCTGCACCCTCCTCGACCAAGCCGGCATCGCCTGCCGCAGCGGTCACCACTGCACGCAGCCCCTCCACCGCTACCTCGGCGTTCCCGGCACCGCCCGCGCCAGCCTCTACTTTTACAACACCCCCGCCGACGTCGACGCCTTCATCGACGCCCTTCGCTCCACCATAGACTTCTTCTCCGAGTTCGAGGAGTGATCACGCGCGCGCGCATCATTCACGTGAATGACGAATACCACGAATACCACACTCCGTCCGTCCGTCCGTCCCTCCTCTCGCCCGTCGCCGTCGCCCCGCGTCCGCGACGCGTTCCAAAACCCTTCGCGCCGGTGTCCCCTCCATACTCAATCGCGAGATCGCCCATCGCGGCGATGCACGTACACGTCACACGTACCAACATGCATACTCTTCGAACGATGCATAACACGTACTATGACTCGTATACGAACACCGCAAAGTCCTATCCCCCGAACACGCACGGTCGACGTCGACGCCGTGCCGCGCACGCGCACGCGAGGTAAAACTTTTTTCATGGGCGTGCGTCGTGCGCAATACGGTGGCGGCGCCCTTTACACGTCGGGCCGTCCGTCGCGCGTCTGTGGATAACAATCCACCGCGCGGCGCGACGGCGCGCGGCACACGGCGACGCGAGCACCGCGCGAGACCGCGACGCGACCGACGGCGGAATCGAGACTCGAGACGTCGGACCGACCGACTCGTCGCGAGAGAGACCCGCGAGAAGGACGACGACGACGCGCTCGACGAGGGCGCGCGAACGATCGAGATGATGGTGACGTCGAGGGCGTCGACGACGACGTCGTCGACGGCGACGATGATGCGAGGGGCGCGAGGACGAGTGGGCGCGAAAAGTGTGGCGCGCGTTGCGGTTGTGGGGAGAGGCGCGCGCGCGGTGGTGCGAGCGGCGCGTGAAGAGGGGGTGAAGAATCGGGCGATCGCCCTCGACGCCGCGGACGAGACGGGGTCGTCGATGACGATGACGTACAACGAGACCGGTAAGTGGCGTGAAGGACTCGATTTGGCGGGATGGGCGGCGGAGATGCGCGCGATCGAGAAGGAGTACAAGGCGCCGGAGCACTTCGAGTCGGACGTGAAGCACTTGCATAAGATCTTGACGTGGGCGAACGTGTGCTACTTCGGCGGCTTGGCGACGCTGGCAGCGATGCCGATGTTGGGCTTGAACATGCCGGCTTGGTTGAACGGAATGAACCCGATCGCTGCGTTTCTCATGTCCACCGCTATTTGCGCTCGCTGGACCATGGTCGGTCACCACACGTGCCACGGTGGCTACAACGCCGCGCAAAGCACCAACGGTGAAGTCACTGGACGATTCCACCGCAGAAAGTTTGCGCGCGGTTTGTGGCGTCGTTGCACCGACTGGATGGATTGGATGCTCCCGGAGGCCTGGGACGTAGAACACAACCACCTTCACCACTACCAGCTCGGTGAAGACGCCGATCCGGATCTCGTCGAGCGTAACATGCAAGAGCTTCGCGAAGGTGACACGCCGATGTTCATGCGCTACCTCCAGGTCGCGGGTCTCGCGCTCGTTTGGAAGTGGTTCTACTATGCGCCGAACACGTTGAAGGAGCTCTTCGCGCGTAAAGAACGTGAGGCCCAAAAGGCCGGCAAGGAAGCCCCGAACCCGTTCAAGACTGGTCACTTTCCGTCCACGTTGCTCACCGTGACGCAAGGCGTGTTCAAGGGCGAGTTCAGCGCTCTCGGTGAGACCCTCAAGTGCTTCGCGCCGTACGCGCTGTGGTCCTTCGCTGTCCTACCGGCCATCGGTTACGCGATCGGCGGCCCGAAGGCGGCGCTCGCTTGGTGGATGACGGCCGTGCTCGCCGACGTCGTCACCAACGTGCACTCGTTCATCATCATCGCCACCAACCACGTCGGAGATGACATCTACCGTTTCGAGACTGAGACTAAGCCGCGATCGGATGACTTCTACCTTCGTGCGGTGATTGGTTCGGCGAACTTCAAGACTGGTGGTGACGTGAACGATTTCATGCACGGCTGGTTGAACTACCAAATTGAACATCACATGTTCCCGGACATGTCCATGCGCGCGTACCAAAACATGCAACCGCGCGTCAAGGCTGTCTGCGAAAAGTATGGTGTGCCGTACGTCCAAGAGTCCGTCTTCACGCGTCTTGGTCAGCTCGTTGATGTGATGGTTGGTAAGCGCACGATGCTCGTTTGGGAACGAGGTGATTAAGTTATCCCAACACGCGCCCGTCGCAGCTATTAGTTCTTCGCTGACTTGATTTATTTGTGTTTTAACAAACCTACTGGTGCTATGTTATCATTACTGTCCCACCGAAAACAAATTACGCCCCGCTTTTACGCGCGTCTCGCTCCCCACGCTCGAAGATCGTGCCGATTTACCCGGAGTCCCGTCCGAGGCATCGTTTCCTCTGTACTTGCGCTTGTAATTGGCGAGATACTCCTCCATCGTGTCAAGAGTCAGGTATCCGTGCTCAGGCATCACGTCGTCGTTTTGAATCTGTATTTCCTTGAAGAGGTCATCAGAAACATCAACTTCTTCTTGTTTTGGATTGTCACGCGGATGGGTCTCCACGCTGTTCCCAAAGAGTTCAATAGTATCTGTCTTCAAGGGATGGAGATTTATCCCGTTGGAAAATAAGATTTCGATGCGGAAACGTCTTGGATCCGAAGGCGGAACCTGGAAGCGCTCAAACATTCTAAAAACAACGTGGGTGAGGTAATCCAATTCCTTTTCACGTCTAAACAGGTTTTCCAAGCTTTCGTTGATCAGAGATGGGCGAGTCATCACGGCTGAAGCATTGGAGGGACGCGACGTACTGGCGTCATGGTCTTCTCCCTTTTGAGGGCTTCCAAGCGGCAAACCGGGGGGACGAGACGTTTTCCTGGAGGTTGAACGTATGGAAATATTGGCATCTTTATCGTTCTCACTGTGCTCCGTGTTGTATTGGGAGCGACCTCTGTCCTGCTCGACTCGAGGTTTGTCCATGTGAGTGTACTGAAGAACATTGATGAGAGAGTGCAAGTGAGACTCTGACGTGAAATAGAGTCGAGTACGGACGTGTCTGAAAGGACTATGGACACCGTGAGCCGTTGCGTGTCGCAGATTCAATCGAGTTGTGTTCAACTCCTCCTGCTCTTCCTCTGCTTCCTCCTGCTCTCGCCGGGCTTGATCTTCGTCATCCTCAACCAAAATTGGACCTTTTTCGGAGATAGACATGCGTCGCATATCAGTCGCACTGAGTCTTCCATTCTCGACAGCGAAAGACTCCTCTCGGGTATTGTTCAGATCACTGAGAAGCTTTCCAATCAAACTGTTTGCGATGGTGCCGCCAATTCTCAACTTTGTAGACGCCGTAGTTCCATACTCATTTGGTACTATGCAATCGGCAAGCTCCTTCGCAACTTCGTACAACACGTCCAACCCCTCTAATCCTAAGTGTACGTTATGAATCGCGTCGTACTTTGCCGCATCGTACACATCTGGAACCTTTGAGATGTCAAATCTAGCCTTTCTCGGGTGATACAGATCTTGCTCTAACTTCTTCCATCTCGAATAAAGCAGCAAAAATGACTCACCACCGGCTGGGACAATCATCGTCTTTAACTGCTGAAGGCCACCCTTCGGAAGAGATCCACGCGGTGCGACTGCAGAGCGAGTGTGAGCCCAGTTGATTTCTGTGTTGGGTGAAGAAGAAGAATCAAAGCGAGTCTGGCTCGCTGAAAGCATGGATCTGAGTTGTACAGCGATGGATTTTGTGCATTCGTATACTGTCTGGAGTTTTTGCAACGGTTTATGCGGTACACCCATGAGATCTGACGTAAGAGTGACGTTCTGGGAGTTTCGGGCCTCGGCGCTCGATGTTTCGCCCGCATTTTGAAAACGATGCGCAGCCATCACCATTTGTGTCACAACCTTGAACTTATTCAGCGATGCAAATCTGAGAGTTTGGGAAAGACCACCAATATCCTCCTCGGTCGGAGCTGTACTGTCTTTAGGCTCATCAGACTTTGTCATGGCGGTGTACAATTTATGTTTTGAGTGCAAAATGTCCTCCTCAACATCATGAGTGACAAAATCCAACAGTTTGGCATCCTTGTTGACGAGGGAAGCCAAAATCGGAGTAAGCTGTCCACGATGAGTATCGAGAGCGAGAAGACCTTTCGCAAACGCCGCCGCCGTAATTTGGACTCGACCTTCATCAGAAGAGTAAATTTTCAAATCGTGACGGTACGTTGAGTGGAGCCGGAGCAATCCATCCGCATCCGAGCCGTAATAATTACCGCGAGGGTACATACGCACTCTGAATGCTTTACCTAAGCACTCCGCCTGATACTTGCCCAAATATGTCAACACACCACCGAACTTGATGATCAAAAGAGCCTCAGTGACCTTTTCCATGTGACACTCGCTGTTCTCCGTGTCTATGGTCTCCCAAGCCAAAGGTTTCAACTGAGCCTTGCGATTGATACCGCTGAAATGTCCACCTTCCTCAAGAATGGAAACAATTTGTTTCCACGCCTCTAGCTCTTCCTGAGCCTCTTCGTTCGCCTGGTCGCCACACGGAGGTTGTGCCGCTAATTTTGCATAAATGTCTCTACAAATGTTCAGGAGCTCTTGGAGTAACTGAGGTGTTTTCAGCTTCGCTTGCTTGCGTGTCCTACCATGTGTACACTTAAGCATCAAGTCGAGCAGTTCTGGACTCGTAACGCGCAGTTTCATCTTCTGCTTGGGCGTACGATCACCATGACGAATGACGCCGAGCACCGCTCGAAGCTCCTCCGCCGGCTTGTCATCAGTTTTTCTCTCCGACTGTCCTGATGGTGATTCCGCTCGTGCCGATTGTAACAGAAGCTCGGGCTCCTCGAGGTCGGAATTATCCACCCCCGCCGAAGCAGCGGCTTTTTCTGCCGGTCGAGTGCTGAAGTGATTCGGCACAACGGCTTTCAAAATCATGGCTCGAAGACACACGGCGGCGTCGTCGTAATACTTCTTTGACTTTTTCACAAAACTCCATCCATTCACGTCGCACACGTAGCTTCTGCCCTTCGCACGCAACAAATCAAATCCGCACACGTTCTGACCGAAAGCCAAGCACACGCGACGGGCGATCTCCTTCTCTTCTGGAGTCAATAGAATGGGATACCGAACTTCCTTACCAGTTTCGTCTCGCTGGACTCTCCCGTCCACAACCGGGCTCTTTCTCGCCTCCGCGTGCGCGTAGTTCGGCCCGACCGTGTACACTTTCACGTCAGTACCGTTTGTGGACATGAAATCCTCATAGATGAACGATGTCGTCTCCCTCACAGGGGTGTACGAGAGGTGGGTCTCTGTTCCGTCTGGAGGAGGGTAATACTGACTCGACTGATTACCAATCTTTCGAAACAATCGTTTATACCCCCCACCCACGCTGTGCGGATAGTAAATAAAAATGTTATGATCCTCCGCGTTCGCCGGTTTCTCCACGAACGGCTTGTATATCCGTTTCCCTCCTATCTCCACGTACTCCTCGTCTTGCGAGAAATCCTCCGGCTCAAATGTCGGTTGATCCGGCAGCGCCACCTCGTCCCCCTTCGGTTTCCTCCGAATATTCCCCTTCTTGACGTACTCGTTCCGATTCACCACCACATGATTCGGTACGGGAATGTCGTGCTCTTGCAACCGCTTATACACCAATCGCCTGTCCAGCAGCGTCCACTGATCGTTCGGTTCATTCACGACGAATGGTTTATGCGTGCGCACGTACTGCTCCACCTTTTGCAACGGAAACCCATCGCTGTAAAAAGATATCAACGCATCCACCTTGGGCCACGTCTCCACGGGCGCGTTCACGATGCGTTCATCACCGAAGATGACGATCTCAAATTCCCCGTACGACTCTATTCTCGAGAGGATCTCGCGCATCGCGCTCGATCTCGACTTTTTATCCATCGCGCACACCCCCAGGGTGACGATGGGGTACCGCGCCATGACGACAGCCTTCCTCCGCGCCGCGGACGCCGTCGCGCGTCCGATCGATCGCGCCGGCGTCGCCGTGTGCCGCACGACGCGTTCCCATTCGAGGGCACCTTTTTCACGGCTCGAAACCGTTACGCACCACATCGTCGCGCGCGTCGTCGTCGTCGCGCATGTCGCCGCCGGGAGGCGCGAACGCGCGGTCGAGATGGACGACGAACGCGATCACGGCGGCGGCGTACGCGTCCGCGGCGCTCGCGACGACGGCGGCGGCGCTCGCGGCGTACGAGAGACTGGAGCGGGGCGGCGCCGCGAGCGACGACCGAGAGGACGCGGCGGAGGACGCGGGGAGGGTGGGAGACGACGAGGGGACGAGGGGACGAAGGACGAGGCGAGGGGTGCGTTCGGTGGGTGGTGACAGCGCGGAGGTGCTGCGAGAGGTGGGCGGGGCGGCGTCGAGAGGGGTGAGCAGTTTGAGTCGGGAGGATGAATTCTGGAGCGACGAGGATTCGAGGCGGTCCGGGTACTTTGGCGCGAGCGCGAGCGGTGAGGAGGGAGGGGATGAGAAGACGCCGAATTTTTTTGCGAGTACCAAGTTTTTTAGCGTGCTTGAGCTGGAGCTGTCGAGGGAGCTGTTTGAGGCGTCAGTGGAGGAGACGTTGCCGCCCAACGAGGTGCTCTTCAGGCAGGGAGACGACAGTTCGAGCGGGATTTACATCGTCGTCGAGGGCTCGATAGGGGTGTATCTGCAGCCGACGAACGGGGCACCACCGGTAATGACGAACATTCTTCAGGAGGGGGAGTCCGTGGGGGACATCGACGTGCTTGACAATGCGCGGCGAAGCGTGAGTTGTATCACGATGGAGGGAGGCGCGAAAGTCGTGCGCGTGTCCGAGCGAGTCTTTTCAGATTTCGTTCGGAAACATCCACACACGCTGCAACTGTACCTAAAACAAGCGATTGCGCGATTGTGGCGCGTCGCGCAGTTTTCGTTGATTGACTTTTTAGGTATGCCTCGGCAGTTTCTTCGCGGTCAACCAGAGGCGGACGATGCGTGTTCGCTCGACGGAACGGAGTTCTTAGAATACCTATCCGTGGTCGAGAAATACGCGCAACGTCGCACGATCAAGAAGGGTGAAACCGTGTTTAGCGAAGATTCGTCCACAGATGTGTTTTACATTCTCACGAAGGGTGCGATCGCGCGCGATGCGGTGCCGTGGCCAAAGGGTGACGGCGTTCGCGGTCACCCTGTGCGGTCTCCACAACTCATTGGCTCAGCACATTTCATGACGCGCTCAGTTTTCAGGGAAACTCAGCGTGCGGACGAAGATTGTGAATTGGTCGTCGTGACGGGAGAAACGCTCGACATAATGTGCAGCGCAGAGACGGAAGCGTACATCGCTTTATTACGACAAGCGTCGTCATCTCTCGGCGTTTTGATTCGCAACTTCATCGGTTTCGGGCTCAATCGTGTCTGGCTGCGAAGCGGTAACCACGTGTTTCTGGTCGATGAAGATGCAACGAGTATGTTCGTCATCATCAGTGGTCGCGTGCGGTTACGCTTTCCACGTCACAAAAATGACGTGACGGAGATTGTTCGTGAGCGCGGTCGAGGAGACACCATTGGTGAAGCTCCTCTACTCGCGCATGGCAAGTATTCTTCGACCGCGATCACCTCAAGAGACACAGAGCTCGTGAGAATGTCTCATGGCGCATTGAAGCTCATCAACGCCCATCATCCGGAAGTGTCCAGTCGATTGCTGGAACTCGTTGCGTGCAAGCTGCAGAATAATCTTCGCACTGGTGACAGATCGCGTGCAGAGCTCGTGACGATCTGTCTTATCCCGGCCGATCCAAACACCAAAATAAACGATTTTTCTTTTGCGCTGCAACGCGCCTTATCCATGTTTGGTTCCACGCTCCTTCTGAGTAGCTCAATGATTGATGAAATTTTCCCTGACGGAACGACGAGTCGTCTCGACAACTCATTTTATCGCTCAAAGGTCACTGGATGGATGGCGGAGCAGGAGGAAGTCCACCGATTCATTGTTCTCCAAGCAGATGCGAGCTCATCGAGCTGGAGTAAAGTATGTGCGAGTCAAGCGGACTGCGTTCTCGTCGTGGCTCACGCCGAGCGCGAGAACAAGACGCCACTCTTGTACGAGCAGCGGTTGCTTTGGCGAACGAGAAACACAGCCCGTCCTGAATTGGTCTTGATTCACGAACCGGGAAGCATTCCATCGCAAACGCAGGTGTGGTTACAGAGTCGAAGCACGCTCGCGCGCCACCATCACGTGAGACTCGCGTCGAAAGACGACATGTCGCGTCTTGCGAGGTACGTCTCGGGTCAGAGCGTCGGGGTCATCCTCACCGGCGGAGGCGGAGGAGGATTGGCTCATCTCGGCGCTCTTCGAGCGCTCGAAGAAAATGGAATCCCTATCGACTGCATCGGAGGAACGAGTCAAGGCACGCTCACGGCTGGCATGTACGCTCGGAGCTTGTCGACGTCTCACATCGTTCCGGTGCTCCGCAACAACATGCACCTGCTGAATTCTCCCCATCACCTTCTCACCGATCTCACGCTTCCGTTGCTCTCGCTCTTCTCCGGTAAAGGCTTGGACGCGGTCATAAAGAGTTCCGTTGGTGCGGACACCACCATCGAAGATCTTTGGCTCAACTTTTTCTGCTGCAGCACGAACCTGAATCAGAAATGTTTAACGGCTCACACCTCTGGACGTCTGTGGCAGTGTGTCAGGGCGTCGATGACCGTTCTCGGGCTCTTACCACCCGTTAGGGACGAAAACGGCGAGCTGCTCGTCGATGGTGGATATCTGAACAGCGTACCGGTGGACGTGATGCGAAAAGAGATGGGCGTTGAGACCGTCATCGTCGTGGACGTCGAGGACAAGGACTTCATAAGCTTTCGGGATCTCACGCCGCACGACGGTGGGATGAGTGGTTTCGGGCTTCTCTGGGATCGATTGAACCCTTTCGACACGCGCACGCGCGCGGAGAGACTCGACCACCCGTCGTATAGTGACGTCTTGACCGCGCTCACGGCGACGACGACCAAGAAGCATCTCGAAATCGTCGCGCGAGACCACAGAATCAATCTGTACCTGCGACCTCCCGCCATTTCGTCGTGGATGGCGCATGGGTTGAGAGCGTCACAAATGGACGCAGCCGTACGAAAAGCGCAGGCGTACGCCAATATCGCCATCGCAAACTGGAAGAGTAAAGCCAACGAGGAATCCGATCGCATTCCTTCGGGAAGCTCGAGGCCGGACGCCAAAGTCCAGATGGCTGCCTCGGCGTTTTTGGCGACGTCCGATCCCGAGTCGCCGCAAATATCTCCGAAAGTCTCTCCTCGCTCGAGCATCGATCGCGCTCGTCCATCGTCGTCGCCGACGATACCCCCATCGCCCGTGCGAACGCGTCCGGACGTCGTCGTCGACGAGATCGACGACGCGAAACATCACCGTCGGCGAAGCTCCGTCGGCGGCGCCTCTCGCGCCGCCCATCTTCCAAACGACGCCGACGCGTCGGCGTCGATCACCCCACGGTCCGGTTCGCAGCTCGTCCGCACCTTCACCGATCAATCGCAACCGGAATCACCCACCGTGAATCCAGCCGTGTTCATGCGCCCGCAACCGCAGCAATAGTCGCTCTTGTAACGCCCTCCCGCCTCTTCGCCGTCGCGCCGCCCCCTCGGGGACGTCACACCGCCACGCCATGCTCTCCGCGTCGCGTTCCATCTCCAACGTTCGCGCGTTCGCGCCGGCGCCGCGCGTCGCGAAGCGCACCGCGCGCGGTCCGGTCAAGGTGCGTCTCCGGGTCGACGCGCGCGCGAGCGACGCGACGGCGCGTCGCGACGAGGACGCGATGACGGGCGGCGGCTCGGGTGCGACGCGGGCGCACGGGCATGATGACTGACGAGATTCGCGCGATAGGTTCGAGCGCTCACGTGCTCCACCGCCGATTTCAAAGTCGGTCTCTCCCTCGAGATAGATTCTGCGCCTTGGAAGATCACGGGTGCGCGCGAGACGACGACGACGACGACGGGTCGAGCGCGGAGGACGCGCGCGCTTTTTATCCAGTGTCTCCGACGCGCTTTCTCCGACGCGCGCGCGAGCGGGTGACGAAGGTTCGAGAGACTGACCGAAGACGCGCTCGTGATTGTTTTTTCGACCGTCGATAGAATTCATGCACGTACAGCCCGGTCGTGGTTCCGCGTTCGTGCGCACCAAGCTCAAGAACTTGCTCACGGGGAACACGAATGAGAAGACGTTTCGATCCGGCGAAAAGTTTCAGCTCGCGGAGGTCAGCAAGCAATCCATGCAATTCACGTACATGGACGACGATGACTACATGTTCATGAACATGGAATCTTTTGAAGAGCTTCGCGTGCCGCCGCAAGCCGTCAACAAGTTCGTCAAGGAGGGCATGGACTGCGCCATCGTGCAGTGGAACAACAAAGTCATCGGTTGCGAAGTCCCGAACCCGTACACCTTCGAGGTCGTGCAAACGGATCCGGGATTGAAGGGTAACACGGCGAGCGGTGGCGATAAGCCGGCGACCATCGAGACCGGCGCCGTCGTCACCGTCCCGTTGTTCATTAACATCGGTGATAACATCATAGTCAATACGGATGAGGGAACGTACAAGAGCCGCGCCTAAACGCGGCGTCCACTGTCATAACCAACCACGCATCATTCTTTCACCCGCTCGAGTGCGCGCATGTGATGTCTAACGCCAGACGCTTGATCGATCCGATCGCCCGCGAGGCGAAAAAACTCGGCTTCGTCGCCAGGAGCGCGCTCAAACTGTCCGAACTCGACGTCAAGTTTTCGCTCCTTCGCGGGAAGTCGCGCATTCTCGACCTCGGATGCGCGCCGGGCGCGTGGATTCAGGTGGCGCATCGCGCGTCGAAGAAGAATGTCGTCATCGGCTTGGATTTGAAAGAGGTTGAAGTCTCAGGGATGCGCTACGTGGATCCCGCTCGAGCGCACACGCTCGTCCGAGACGTCAGAGAGGTGAGCGTGAGAGAACTCGGCGGCGCGAGGTCGTTCGATGTGGTGCTCTCCGACATGATGGCGAACACGCGGGGGGTGTCGAGCGTCGACGCGTTGGCGTCGCTCGATTTGGCGGAGTGCGCGATGAATCTCGCGCTCGGAGACGATGAAGAGAGCGGTGTCCTGCGCGACGGCGGAGACTTGGTGGTCAAAGTATTAGAGGGCGAGGGAAGCGTGGAGACGTTGACGAGGGCGGCGAAACCTCACTTTGCAAAGGTGAATTGGTTCAAGCCGAAAGCGACTCGATCGGAGAGCAGAGAGACGTACCTCGTCGCCAGAGGGCGGAAGTCTGCACACAGTATGTAATAAAATGTCTAGCTAGTTTCTAGTACGAGCAAACGTGGCGTACGCGAGACCTAGCGCACCCACGCACGCGCTCGCGATGAGAACGTTTTCAACCGTCAAATATTGAGCGTACGTGGTTGTACCCTCGGAGGAGCCGCAGGGTGAATCGCTACCACACGTCGAACAACCATTCGCGACGGGAGGTTCCGACTTTTTAACGCGCACGCGTTTACCCTTCGTGAGCTTCTCGCGAATGGCCTTAGACTCTTCTTCGCTCGATATCACGCTGAGCCTGACTCTCTCGACGGTCGGATCAGCCTCTAAGACTTCTAAAATTCGCGCCTTGCATGACCAGCGTGACGACTCAAGAATCTCGACCATGGCGCTGCGGCCCATCAAACGCTCTCGTTGCTCCTTCCCACCCGGGAGTAAGATTTGGGTATAATTTTTCGTGTGCGCGACGAGAGAAGTCCCGTCCCGAGCGATGTCACTGACCCAAACGCGTTCAGTCTTACCGACCATGTGTTCGTGCGGCTGATACGATTCAAAGAGAGCGGTGAGCTCTCGAGAACGCGCCTTTACGATTTGCGTGGGAACACGCTTCATCTTCGCCGCAGGAGTTCCAGGACGCGGGTAGAATTGCGAGATGTGAACCTCGGGAAACTTGTACTCCTCGATAAGATCCATGGTTTCCTTCCATTGTTCGTCCGTCTCTCCCGGAAAGCCGCAGATGATGTCTGTTGCGATCACCATACCGGGAACTGCCTCAAGCAACGTATCGCAGACATGCCTAAATTCTTCGACCGTGTACTCACGCTTCATGGCCTCCAACACGGCGTTCGATCCGCTCTGCACCGGGATGTGCATCCAAGCATACACGGCGGGATGACGCATCGCCTCGGCGACGGCGTCGAGGTGCGCCAAAATGTACGGCGGATTCGTCATGCCGAGTCTGAGCATGACCGAGCCATCGGTGGGCAAGACAGCCGTGATCGCTCGGAACAATGCCGCGACATCCGTTCCCAAGTCGATGCCATAAGCACCCGTGTCTTCGCTCGACAGCCACACCTCAGATACGCCTTCGGCCATGGCTTGCTCGACGCGACCCACCAGGGCGGAGATTTCGTACGATCCAAGATCACCGCGCGCGTGCTTCGTTTTGCAATACGTGCACGAACCCAAACACCCCGTACTCAGCGGTAAAATCTCCACGAACTCGTTCTTGCGTACCTTGGGGAGGTCGAGTGTCGGGAGCGCCTTTTTCTCGAGCATGCGCACCGTGTCCCCGGCGAGCGTGCGTTCCATGGCTTCCACGACGCGATCGATCTGCGTCACCCCCAGCAAGCTCACATCCTTCAACTCCTTTGCCCCCTTATCTCCCTGAGGCACGCACCCAGCGATGAGCAGCGCCTTATTCGCAGCCTTACCTCGCTCGATGACGGTGTTCATCGCGCTCTGACTTGGATTTTTCACCGTGCACGTGTTCACCAACCACCCGTCCGCCTTCTCCGCCGCGTCCACGAGTTCGTACCCATACCTCTGCAACTGCCCCGCCATGAACTCCGAATCAGAGTGGTTGTGCGAGCACCCGAACGTGTGCACGAAGATCTTTCCTAGTCCCGGTTGTCTGGCCACGCGCTCAGCGCGTGCGTCGCCGGCCTCCTCCTCCTCCTCCTCCCCCTCCGCCGCGTCCGCGCGCGTCTCGACCCGACGCGCGCGTCGCCCAACTTCCGGCTCGAGCGTCCTCGCGCCTCTTCCCACCGCTCGCTCGCCGTTCTCGCCGGTCACCGTCGCCGTCGTCGTCGTCGTCACCGCCGCCGTCGCCTCGCGCGCCGTCTTCCCCTCACCACCGCTCGCCTCCTCCGACGCCGTCACCGTCGACCGCCCGCGGGGAAACATGTCCTCGAGATCCTCCATCTCCTCCCCCATCGCGTCTCGACGTCCCTCGCGCGTCGTCGTCGTCTCGCGCGTCGTCGTCGTCGTCGTCGTCGTCGTCGTCCGATGGCACATCCATCCGGTGTCGTCCGACAGGCACACCGCGTCTTTTAGTGTTAAAACCCCCACAACCCGTCTTCAATCACGCACACAACACACGCGTTCCCCGTGTGCACGAAAAAATGTCGCGCGCGCGCGAAAAGGAAAAAAACGACACACCCGCGACACGTGTCGCGACGGCTGCCTGGCGTATCGAAAAAAAAATCTTTCATCGTTACGAGTCACGACCCGTCGATCGACCCACACAATTCCGAGAAGGGAGAAGATCTCGTCGTCGAAGATTCTCGTGGTCAGGAGGTCACGCGGGTGTCGTAGGGGGTCGTTCTCGAGTCGATACCCGTCAAAAGCCCTATCCACAACCCAGGGCGAGGAGCGCTCGAGAGCGACCGGACGGCACTAACCGCCCCGACAGCGTCGAGGCTCGCGAGAGGGAGAATCCGTCTGTGCACGCGCGCGCGAAGGAGCGAACGCGGGAACGAGCGAGCGAGAGATACGAAGGGTAACTATTCACCGCGAGTGAACGCTCGCGAGAGAAAAGGTGCGACGAGCGAGGCGCGGGCGCGTGGATGAAGATTCGGGGATGGAGAGTCGCGAGGGAACGAACCTGATGATGAGGTTAAAGATGCGCTCGGCGCACGCGAAAGGGCGCGCGAGAGATGGACGTGGACGCGGACGCGATGGAACAATCGAAGGGAATTTTGCGCGTGCGACGCGCGCTCAGACGATCGCGCGGGCGCGTCGGCGACGCCGCGACAGCACGATGTTCCAAATCTCGGGCAGACGTCTTTCGGGGGGAAGGAACCTTTGGGAATTTTCTTGAGTCGTGATTGGTCGTGGAGAGGGGCTGGAAAATATTTCCAATATTTCCAGGTTGGAAAATATTTTCGAGGAGAAAGACTGACAGACACGAGCGACGCGCTTGACGGATGCGCAGGTGGTCCAGTTTGTGGAGGGGCAAACACGATTTTTTTCATCTACAGGGGTAACAAGGATAAACCTCTGATCAAGTATTCATTGCACGAGCAAATTGTTCGGCGAGCACATTAAAATTTTGTACAGAGCTAAGATGTCGACTTTGGACTTCGGGTACGGCGGAGTCGACGCCGGTTTCACAAGCCTCGGGCTTCTCGGAAGCGATTCCGTGAGTTGGACCTGGGATGAGGATAAACTCTTTGAGACGAGTCTCGCGCAGTATGACGGTTCTTGGCCAATCATGGGGGATGACTACTGGAGCAGGCTTCAGGAGAAGATGCCGCAAAAAGGCGTGCAAGACTTGAAGGATCGCTTCACGAGATTGGAAGACGATGTCCGAGCCATCGAGTCTGGTTTGGTTCCCCTTCCGGATTTCGAAGATGATTCTGATCACGTCACGGCCGAAGTCACTTTCGACTTTGTCCCGACGAAGCCCGTCAAGGCTCAGGCGCCGGCATCCGCCCCGGCGCCAGCCCCGCCGGCCGCTCCGGCTGCCAAAAAGTCCAAGCCTGCGCCCAAGACGGGCGAACAAGAACGCCGTAAAGGTGTTCCTTGGACGGAAGACGAACACAGATTGTTCCTTCTCGGGCTAAACAAGTTCGGAAAGGGTGATTGGCGAAGCATCAGCAGAAACTTTGTCATTTCTCGCACGCCAACCCAAGTCGCCTCTCACGCCCAAAAGTACTTCATCAGATTGAACAGCATGAGTAAAAAGGACAACAACCGCAGGTCGAGCATTCACGACATCACATCACCCACTGCTAAGACTAGTGGGTGAGTGTTCTACATCAACTGCCACCTTTTTCTCCATGTTCAGTTCAGCTAAGCTCTGCGAGCTTGAATTTTTTGGCTACTGCTGCCGCTGCCGCTGCTGCCCGCGATGCTATACTAGCTAGTTCACCACAAACTTCAAATTGAAATTCATGTACAATAAAACGGTGCTACGTATTAATTGAAACAAGCGAATGCGCTCTCTAGTTAAGCTACGATCGAAATTAGATGTTTTTCGTCACGGTGGCGACCAAGTCCTGGACGACACTCGTCTTGGACGCGTTGATTCGAGTGTGAAGCGCGGACATCTCGGCGTCGAACTCCGCTTTGAGACGAGCATCCATCTCCACTTTATTTCCAGTTTGCTAATCGATGAAAAAGACGCCGTCAGTATTTTGTGCTTCGGTTCGTCGCCGCGCCGTTCGCTCGTCTCGTTTGTCTCGCACCTCGTTCACCATCGCGGCGTACCGCGCCTCTCGCTCCGTCCGATACGCCGCGATCTCAACCTTCGCCTCCTCGACCGCCGCGCGCAATCGCGCCGTCTTCTCTGCGCTCGCGATCGCGTCCACGCGTCTCACGTCAGTCATCGCGCTCGTCGATCGATCCACGACGTCCTTCATTCAATCGCAGTCATTCATTCATTCATTCATTCACGCACTCGCGCGTCGCCGTCCTCACGCACCTTCCCTCGCCGCGCCCACGATGGCCTGCGCCTCCTTCTCCGCGATCATGAGCTTGGAGATCCCATCCGCGCGCGTCGCGTCCATGATCGCCCGCTCGAACGCTCGCCGTCTCCGTCTCCCGTCTCGAGTCTCGAGTCTCGAGTCTCGCGGTCGTCGCCGACCCGCGCGGGTTTCCATTTCTTCACGAAACCGTACGCGATGATGGCGT
>MDTE01087705.1_pt1 | contig 29644 bp, 21 predicted proteins | sample 811231 | NCBI WGS metagenome assembly MDTE01 (sample SAMN05326651, study PRJNA326480) | marine metagenome | isolation source: seawater | place: Indian Ocean: Red Sea | collected 2010 | reverse complement strand
GAAGTAGATATGTCATTAGAATTAAATCCAAATCTTGCTCTTGCCTATGCCAGAAGAGGATCAATCTATTATAAATTAGGGGATGTTCAGCGAGCGACTATTAACTGGAATCTTGCGCTCAGACTTGACCCTGAGTACAATGATGTTAGAAATATTTTGAAAGCGCTTAATGAAAATAAAATGAAAAATACGAATTATTTAGAGGATTGATAAAATGGATATAGCATTAATTATTGGTGTTGTATTGGGTTTGGCCTTCATGGTTGGAAGTATAGCATATGCTCTTTTTGTAGAAGGGTCAGCAGGTGGATTTGGAAACTTTCTTTCTGCTCCTAGCTTTGGAATTGTTTTTGGTGGAATGATTGCATCTATTTTCGTTGCTTTCCCAATGTATCACGTAACTGCCTTAGGGAAAGCATTAGGAGCAGTGTTAAAACCTGCGGACGATAAAATGGGTCCCCTCGTTGATGAAGCCTGTGATGTTGCCGAAGTTGGCAGAAAAGGTCCAGCAGAGTTGGAGAAGGCTGTCGATACAATCAAAACTTTCTTTTTCAAAGATGGCGTACAAATGGTAGTAGATGGTTACTCGCTTGAGGAGTTAAGTGAAATTATGGAGACCCGAATTGAGTACAGAGAAAAAAGAGAAAAAGTTCAGACTGATATGCTTAAATCAATGGGGGATCTAGCACCTGCGTGGGGTATGGTAGGGACCTTGATTGGGCTAGTTCTTATGTTAGCAGGCTTTGGCGGAGAGGGTGGTGCAGATAATCTAGGTGGTGGTATGGCTGCAGCTCTAATAACAACACTTTATGGAGCTGTTTTCGCAAACTTATTTTTTCTTCCAATGGCACAAAAAATGGGGAATAAAACAGTCCAAACATCTATGTCCGCTAACTTATTAGTGGAAGCAGCAAGACTTATACATCAAAAAAAGCACCCTCTCATTGTTCGGGAAAAGCTGAATTCATTTATTCCACCAGCGGAATGGAAACGGGAGTAATATAAATGGCAATGACACCGGGTGAAAAGAAAGCCTATAATAAAGGTTTTGAAGCAGGCGCAAACTCCGTTGAGGAAGGTCTGCCCGGGTGGTTTGGGACCTTTGCTGACATGATGACGCTCTTGTTTGCTTTTTTTGTACTTCTTGCTGCTATATCAACAATGGACCCTGTTAAGTTACAAGAAATGGCTAATTCTGAGGGGAAATCATTAGGAAGTAAAATTAAAAAAGATGGTGCTGCAGAAGAAGAAGGGGAATTTGAGCCAATCGAAAATCTGGCCCAAATGAAGCAGGAAATGGAAGATGCTATTGATGAGATGAAGAAAGAGAACCCTCAAGGAGATCCTCCAATTGATATCCAGACTAGTTCCAAGGGATTAATAGTCAATATAAAAGGAGATTTTGCTTTTCCCTCTGGAAAAGCAGATATGAAGCCCGAATTAAAAACCTTATTGAATGATGAAATAATTCCTAGAATCCAAGCGAGTCCTTTTCAAGTAGAAGTTGCCGGCCATTCCGACAGTGACCCTATGCCCAAAAAGTGGCAGAAGTTTTATAAGAGTAATTGGGAGCTATCGGCAGCAAGAGGAGCTACTGTAGTTCGATACATGATTGAACAAAATGTTCCTGCACCAAGATTACTTGCAGCAGGCTACGGAGACTGGTATCCAAGAGGCATTGATAGCATTAGAAGCGAAAACCCAATGTATAATCCCTTAACCCTTACTTGGGATGAAAAAATTGTCACGAATCCAGAAACAGGGCAAATGGCACCAACAGTATTATCCCTAAATGCAACAAGGAAGATGAAAGCTAGCAATAGAAGAATACAGATAACATTCATACAACCACCTCACCATGGTAAGGGACGCTCAGCTACAAGCTATGAAGATTAAAAGCTAAAATTTTTTTATTATGCGGAATAAAAACACATACCAAGGAGTCTCTTATGATTAAGGGCATAAAACACTTATTCAAAATCTTGGGAGTATTGCTAATTGCAATTTCTCTTACAACGGGCCAAGTAGGTCAGAGTTATTTATCTCAAAAGCTCTTGGTGGAAAATACAATTAAAGACCGAATTCAAGATGCCCTTTCCAAGATCATTGATAGCCACAAATATGTTATTAATGTAAACGTAGAGTTGGAAATTATGGATGAGGTCGAAGAGCAAATAACTGTTCTTTCTCCCAGAAGGCAAAATAAAAAGCAAACAATCTCCCCTGCAGAAGAAACAGCTCAGGCTTTATTAGAGATGCAAGCTAAGATAATGGAAGAGACAGAGGCAGAAAAAGAACAGTTCTCAATAGGTCTCCCAATACCTGGTTTTGAAGTAGATGTTTCTGGACAAAGAAGGTCACAAAGGGAACCTGCGCCAAAACCAAGGCCTATAGCACCTGAAACAATGCGGCCTATGGCAGAATCATCTGATGAAATTGAATACTCTGATCCCGGAGTTGATAAAGTATTAAGAAGCAAAAGACCCTCGCGCGCAGAGATTCAAAAAATGGATTTAAGTTTAATCCTTCAAGAAGGTGCGGCTCCAGAGCTTATTGAAAACATCCGACAGCTTACTATGGCGGCATCAAAATTTGATCGAGGCCGTGGAGATAAGCTTACAATCATGACTGCGAGTTTTAAGGAGAGACGAGATAAGAGGTCTGCTGAACAAATCATGTTAAAGAATATCGCTGAAAAAATTGATATCCTTGAGCAAAAAAGAATTTCAGAGAATTCCGATTGGCGCGAGGACATTGAAAAATATCGGGAAGATGAAGAAAAAAGAAGAGAAGATGATAAAAAGTTTTTTCAAGATCAATTGACCCAGATGGAAGAGCAGGCCAGACTACAAGCATATGAGCAAGAAAAGAAAGAAATGATGCTTCGAGATTCTATGAAAATGGCAAATCTCAATAATGAAATATCAGCTCTTAGAGATTTATTAGTCGTTTCAAAAAATGAAGACAGTGTAAAAAAGGTAACTCGGCAAAGCAGATTAGATTCTTCAAGATTTGCTACTTTAGATAATGAATTACAAGGTCTTAGACAGATGCTTTTAAGATCAATGTTACAAGATTCTGTTGAGGCACAAAAACAAGCACAATTAGAAATAGAAAAAGAATTAATCTCAAGAGAAAATGAAAAGGCAAGAAGAGATTCTTTATTAGCAGAAAAAATAGCAGCATTAGATGCTGTCCAAGGTGACTTAGATGCCCTCCAGCTTGAGATGGATAGTGGGCTTGATTCTTCAACATGGATAATAATTGGACTAGGCTTAATTGCTTTTCTTCTGTTAGTAGTTTTAGTTTTCACCATGTTGAAAAATAGACAACCAAGCGGTCCTCCTATGCCGCCTTATATGTATGGAGCACCGCCCCCTAGGCCAAAGAGAAGAAGGCCTCCTCCCAAAAAAAAGAAACCAGTTGTGAAGAAAAAGAAGGATCAAAAAGAGGAGAAGACAAAAGATAAAGAACCAGAAAAACTGTCTAAAGAAGAACCTGGAGAAAAAGCAGAAGAATCTCCAGATGAAAAAAAGGCTGAAGAAAAGCCTGACATATCTACCTCCGTAATGGACGATCCAAATGTAATAAGAAGTGAAATTGATGATATAAGAAAATCTGTAGTATCCATGAGCGTAGGTCAACCTGATAGAACAACAACAATAGTTAAAGAATGGCTTGAACAACCAGCTCCTGCGCCAGCCTCTGAACCAGCAGATGCGCCTGCAGAAGGAGGTGGCGGTGATGATGAACCTACAGATGAATCTGGAAAAGGATAAAGGAGGAATGTTGAAATGATTAACGATTACAACATGCTGTCAGGAATTCAAAAAGTTGGAATTCTGTTCTCTATTCTAGGTGAGAGCCTCGCTATGTCTTTGGTTAAAGGTCTTTCCCGGACAGAGATAAGAAAAATACGTTCAACAATACAAGAGATGGGCCAAATTTCTTTTTCTGTGAAAAAGAGAGTTATGGAAGAGTTTTACTTTGGTTTTTTGAGTGAACAATTTCAACCAACTACTGAAGAGGGTCCTCTTGTACCTTTTGATTTTTTAGAGGAACTAAATGATGAGCAGTTATCTGCCCTCCTGGCAAAAGAAGATGCACCAGTTGTAGCTATAATTCTTGCACAGTTAGATGCTGAAAAGCGAATGAAAATCTTAGATAAATATCCTCCTACAGAAAAAGGGCAACTATTAATTGAATTGGGGTCCCTTGATGATATACCTTTAGAGGCAATTATCGAGGTTGCAGCAAAAATGCGTGAAAAAGCTTCCTTTTTGCCTAGAACTGTTGATTTTTCAAGAGGAGGAGGGAAAGAAATTGCAGGAATGCTAAGTAATATGAGTGCTGATGAGGAAGAAAAATATCTTCAAGCAATTGCCAATGAGGATCCTGAGCTCCATAAAGAAATAAAAAAGTACCATTTGACGTTTGATGATATAATTGCAAAGTTTCCACCAGATATTCTCAGAGGTCTACTCAATGCTGTAGAACTTGATCAATTATCGGTGGCTGTAAAAGGCGTTGATCAAGAAAAAATTGATGAACTCATTGAAATGTTGCCACAAAAAAAACAAGCAATGTTTGAACCAATTGAAAAACCACTCCCAAAAAGAGAAGTAGATAATGCAAGAAAAGAAATTGTAGCTAGCGCGAAAAAGCTCGAAGAGAGTGGTGAAGTTAACCTTGCCGATATTCTCGGTGGCGGTGAAATGGTTGAATAGAAATTCTGTTAATCTCAAAAAAAGGCCCCAATTGGGGCTTTTTTTTTATCTTAATTTTTAAATAATTGATAAAATTTCATGAAAAAATTCTTACCTAATCAACCTATCATGATATGGGATGGTAGCTGTGCATTTTGTAAAATGTGTGCTGACAGATTCAATTCTTACGAACCTAAAAAAGTAGAACTTATCTCTTTTCAGAACCTTCATAAGAAGTATCCAGAAGCTCCAAATATAGACTATTCGTTATCCCTTGCATTGATTACAAAGAATGGGAATATGTACCGAGGCGCATCAGCTGTATTTCGATTTTTTTCAGAATATCCTTGGAGAGGGTTTTTGCATACTGCGTACAACAAATTTGAATTTTTTGCTTCATTTTCTGAAAAAGTATACTCCTTAATTGCATCTAACAGATCAATTTTAAGACAATTAGTTTTAATTTTTTGGGGAGAAGATTTTACGAAGCCTACTTATAAATTAAGCAGGTGGTTGTTTGGTAGAATCCTAGGAATCACCATCATTATAGCTTTTTTGTCCATATGGTACCAATCTGATGGTTTAATTGGTTCAGGTGGCATTTCCCCATATAAAGATGATTTAAAATTTGTATTGAAAAGCGTTGAATCTGGTTCAGTATTGCAAAATAAATTTGAATTGCGTCCAACAATTCTTTGGCTTTTACCTAATAGCTTTGGACTGGAGTTAATATTTGTCATTGGCACTATTTCAGGACTATTGTTGATATTCGGTGTTATTCCTCATGTGGCTACCGCCTTTTCTTGGATTTGTTATCTTTCAATTACTGTTGTTTCAGCACCATTTTTAAATTTTCAGTGGGACCAGTTACTTATAGAAACAACTTTATTATCAATTCTCTATCTACCTTGGGTATCGAAAGATAAGGTATACTCTCTTAGAAATCCCCAGTGTATTGGTAAACTAATAATTTGGATATTACTTTTCAAATTAATTTTCCAATCTGGTTTAGTAAAACTTACTTTTATTGGTGCGGATGGCACAAATTCTTGGTTAAATCTTAGTGCGCTTAAATATCACTATTGGAGTCAGCCAATTCCTAATTCGTTTAGTTGGTATTTCCATTGGTTACCTTTATGGTTCAACAAATTTTCAACAATAGTTACCTTGCTTATCGAGCTTGTCTTGCCTTTTTTAATTTTCTTCCCACGGAATTTTAAACGAATCGCGTTCGCTGGGATAGTATTTTTACAATTAATGATAATTTTCTCTGGGAATTATGGATTTTTTAATTTGCTTTCAATAGCACTATGCATTTCTTTATTAGATGATAGCTGTTTTCCTAAAAAGATAAGAAAAACAATATTATCCTCTAATTTAAATCAAACAGAAAAATCCTATTTTAATATTTTTAAATTTATTTTATCATTATTTTTCTTTTTTTTATCAGCAATGACTACAGGTTTCTACATAAACCAAAGTTTTAATGGCAACAAAGCCCACTTTATTAAAAAATCATCTAATGTGGAGAATTCTATTATTAGAAAAACAATTGAGGACTACCAATTTTTAAGATCTATGAATTCGTATGGGCTTTTTAGAGTGATGACAACAAAACGACCAGAGATAGTACTGTCCATAAGTTCTGATGGGGAAACTTGGGAAGAGATAAATTTTCCTTATAAACCAACAGATTTAAAAGAAAAACCTAAATTTATATTTCCTTATATGCCTAGGTTAGATTGGCAGATGTGGTTTGAGTCTCTTTACTTAGAAAAATTACTAGATTATCCATTTCTCTCATTGCTCTATGAGCGTTTTCTTGAACAGGTGATTATTCATGAGAATTTTGTTCCAGTTAAGGACTATACTAAGCTATTAACAAATAAAGAATTAGATACGATTAGCAAAATGGAAGAGGTAGAGAAAATCCAGACGATGAAAAATATAAAACAGAGTATTGATTCTATTACAAATCATTCTTATTGGTTTGCAAACTTAATAAAATTAATAGCACAAAATAATGAAGATGTATCTTACCTTCTCAATCATGACTTAGAAAAAAGAGATCCCTCTAAATATATATCAATTGATCTGTTCTATTACAAGTTCTCTAATAAAGATGAAAAAGCTGATGGATTCTGGTGGAGCAGAACTCATCTTAAATCATTTTTAATGTTAATTGAATAAACTAAAATCCAGTTTGGTTATCCTAAGAATTCAAGTTAAGAGCAGCTTGTGCAGCCGCTAAACGAGCAATAGGGACCCTGAATGGAGAACAGCTCACATAGTCTAAACCTGTTTTCATACAAAAGTGAATAGACGCAGGATCTCCACCATGTTCTCCACAAATTCCAATTTTCAAATCGTTATTAGTTTTTTTACCATCCCTTGTTGCTAAAGAGACTAGTTTTCCTACCCCATTAGTATCTAAGCTTTGAAATGGGTCATGGCTTAGAATATTTTTATCTAAATATTCTGGAAGAAAAGAGCCAATATCGTCTCTGCTATATCCATAGGTGGTCTGTGTTAGATCATTTGTCCCAAAGCTGAAAAACTCAGCGTGCTCAGCAATTTTATCCGCAGTGAGACATGCCCGTGGTAGTTCAATCATAGTACCAACTAGGTAATTTAGTTTGAAGCCAGATTCCTGAGAAATTTCTTCAGCTATTTGCCGTACAATATTTTCTTGATGAACAAATTCAGATACAGTTCCAACTAAAGGAATCATAATCTCTGGGAAAACCTTTATTCCCTCTTTAGTGAGTTCGGCAACAGCCTCTAGTATAGCTCGGGCCTGCATTTCCGTTATTTCAGGATAGGCAATTCCTAATCTGCAACCTCTATGACCCAACATTGGATTAAGTTCATGGAGTCCTGCCATTCGCTTTTGGACCACCGATTTATCAAGATTCAATTGGTCCGAAAGTTCAGTTATCTGATCGTCATCTAGGCTCATAAATTCATGAAGAGGAGGATCTAATAAGCGAATGGTGACAGGTAATTCTTCCATAGCGCGAAAGATACCAATAAAATCATTTTTCTGATAAGGCAATAATTCCATCACTGCAGATCTCCTTGATTCTTTATCTGCAGCTAAAATCATTTTTCGCATAGCTAAAATACGATCTTCATCGAAAAACATATGCTCTGTTCTACACAAACCAATCCCCTCTGCACCAAATTTAATTGCTTGTTTTGCATCTGCCGGAGACTCGGCGTTCGTTCTTATCCTTAGTTCCCGATATTCATCCGCCCACATCATTAGCTGTTTATATTCATTATTTGAGTCCGGATCAGCAGGTATGAGATCTAATTGGCCCTTATAAATTTTCCCAATAGTTCCATTCATGGTGATCCAGTCACCTTCTTTTAAAATGTTATCTCCAATGTGGACTTCCTTTTTTGTCAAGTCTATATGAAGATCACTGCATCCCACAATACAACATTTTCCCCAACCTCTTGCTACAAGAGCAGCATGGGATGTCATCCCACCCTTAGCCGTAAGGATTGCAACAGCCGCATGCATACCATGTACATCCTCAGGAGATGTCTCCTCTCTCAATAATATCACCTGTTCCCCTTTTTTATTCCATTCTTCTGCATCATCTGCTGTAAAAACAAGTTTCCCAGAGGCGCCACCGGGTCCCGCAGGAAGACCTTTAGCTAAAATGGTTGCATTGTCTTCACTCTTTGGATCAAGCATTGGGTGAAGGAGTTCATCTAATTGTTCAGGTTTTACTCTGTTTATAGCAGTAGTTTTACTGATCATATTTTCTTTGACCATATCTACTGCCATTTTAATTGCTGCTTGACCATTTCGTTTACCTACCCTGGTTTGTAGCATCCAAAGGCGTCCTTCTTGGATCGTAAATTCGATATCTTGCATATCAAGGTAATGATTTTCTAATTTGTTTCGTATGCCATGGAGTTCTTGGTATAATTCTGGCGATGAAGTTTCTAAAGAAAGGAGACTTTTTGTATCATCTGTTTTGGTGGCTTCATTTAGAGGGTTTGGAGTCCTCAAGCCTGCGACTACATCTTCTCCTTGTGCATTAACTAACCATTCGCCATAAAATTTATTATCTCCTGTTGCGGGATTTCGTGTAAATGCAACACCAGTGGCAGAATCATCTCCCATATTGCCAAACACCATCGCTTGAATATTTACGGCTGTACCCCATTCTCCAGGTATATTTTCAATTTGGCGGTAGCTTTTTGCCCTGGCGCCATTCCAGCTTTTAAATACTGCTTCAATTCCGCCCCATAACTGGTCATAGGGGTCATCTGGGAACTCTTGTCCAAGGGTACTTTTTATTTCATGTTTAAATGAATCTGCAATATCTTGAAGTTGATCTCCAGAAAGATCTGTGTCATTTATTAACCCTTTGTTTTGTTTGTAATCATCAAAAATCTTTTCCAATTTATGCCGAATTCCATGACCATCTTCAGGCTCTAAACCAGAGGCTTTCTCCATTACAACATCCGCATACATAGTGATTAACCTTCTGTAAGCATCATATACGAATCTCGGATTACTTGTTTTTTCTATTAGGCCAGGAATTGTATTACTAGTGAGTCCAATATTAAGAACCGTTTCCATCATTCCTGGCATTGATTGTCGCGCCCCAGAGCGAACAGAAACCAATAAAGGGTTTTTTCTATCTCCAAAGCCTAATTTCATTATGGACTCAATATTATTCAGAGCAATAATAGTTTGATCATTTAAGGTTTCTGGGAAAACAAGTTTATTATTGTAGTAATGAGTGCAAACCTCTGTTGTTATGGTAAAGCCAGGAGGAACTGGAATTCCCAAGAGGTTCATTTCAGCTAAATTAGCGCCTTTTCCCCCCAATAGGTTTTTCATATCGGCTTTGCCTTCAGCTTTGCCATCTCCAAATGTATAGACATATTTCATAATAGTACTCAATTTTAAGTTTTATAAATAGTTTAGTGTATGAGAAATTAAATCAGTATCCATTTATTAATAAGGAGTATTGTTTTTAATAGGTCAAATATTTAATTAATTGGTTTTTAAAGTTTTGTTAGTTCGTAAAATAATTTATCTTTAGGAAAAAAAGGCGGGGGGGTAGACAAAATAAATCAACTTTAATTGAAGTCCGGTGAAAAATACCTTATTTCTTTCAAGTTGCCACTTTTATCATAAAAATACCATTTGTCAATCATCTTACCATCTCTATATTTCCCTTGCATTTCCTTCTTAGTTCGGTCATGGTCCCACCAGCTTGTCCATGTTTCACTTTTCTTACCATTTAAATAGAAACCTTCCGTTGACCGGCCATCATTAAACCATGCTGTCCATTTACCATTCTTTATGCCATTTTTTAATGAACCTTCTTGTATTTTAATTCCCTCTTTATCCCAAAATCTCCAAATACCATCAGCATTTCCGTTAACAAGAACACCCTCTTTTTCTTTTATCCCATTATTATAAAAAAATTTCCAAGGACCATTCATGATGCCGTTTTTATAAAACCCTGTTGATTTTATGTGTTCATTATCATGCCAAAATGTCCATTCCCCTTCACGCTTTCCGTCTTTAAATTGGCCTTGTTCTTCTTTATTACCACTCCATGGTATCATAGGTTCAGGTTGGGGAACATCAGTTAGGTATATTTCAGGAATCTCTTTACCACTAGGAAACCATTTTACCCACGGACCATCCTTTTGTCCATCATTAGTTCTACCTAAGAACAGATATCCTATTTCTTGATTTTCTTGGGTAATAACACCTGTGAATGGGGATGAGTTCCCTACTTTGTAAAAAATCCCTTCTTGTTCAGATAAATTTTCTAAGGAAATATGTTCTAGGCCTACACCAAAATCAAAGTCAAAGTCTTTTTTCCCAGTAGTATTCCAATACGTCCAAATACCCTCGGGAAGTCCTGAGTTAAAGTTGTAGTAACCTTCTCGTTGTTTAACTCCGTCGGTGTAGTAATATGTTGTTAACCCATCCCGTTGACCATTTCTATGAAAACCTTGCTCTTTTACTTGCTCACTATTTGGATACCAAATTACCCAAGGACCGCTAGGAGCGTCTGATTTATAAGTAGTCATTGTTATACGATACCCATTATCCCAAAATGTACTTGGGCCATCTAATTTTCCATTTTTAAAAAATTTTTCTTCCAATTTTTCTTCTGGGGAAACCCAAACCGTAGACCTGCCATTCCTTTGCCCACCTGAAAATGTAATTTCTTCACCAATTGACCCATCAGAATTATAATATAACCAGAGATCATCTTGTTCATCGTTTATATAGTTGCCTTCAGATTGTTTGATCCCTGACTCATACCACCAAGTCCATATACCATTCTTAATTCCATCAGTGTAATATCCTTCTTTTTCTTTGTTGTCATTTAGATACCACCACCATTTCCAAAGTTCTTCTCCATCCTCAGCTTTATATGTTGTCCCATTATAGCTCCAATTTCCATCAGTGAAAATGAGATTGTGATCATGTTTGTACCACCATGTCCACTTACCGTTTTGCACACCTTTTTTATAACTTTGTTCTTGCATTAAATGACCATTATCGTACCAATATTTATAAAGGCCATCAACCTTTCCCATGTCAAAACTTCCTTGCTCTTTGAGAACGCCGTTTTCGTACCATAGGCTCCACTGTCCTTGTTTTCTTCCACGGTAATAAATACCATCAACCTCTTTTTGTCCATTTCTATACCACTGTACCCATTGCCCATCTTGGCGACCAGCAATAAATCTACCTATCAGTAAATACTCTTTAATGCCGCCTGTCTCTATTACGATACCTGTATATGGTTGATATTTTCCGATTTTATAAAAAATCTCATCTCTTTTTTCTAGTTCAGCTATTCTTACCCTGTCTAGTCCTTTTCCATAATCAAAAACAAAATCTTTCGATCCATCTTGATACCAGTATTGCCATACTCCTTCAGGCTCCTTTCCCCTAATTACGCCTTCCCTATCTTTATTACCATTTTCGTACCAAACAGTGACTTTTCCGTCAATATTACCATTTGCATAAGTTTCTTCTAGTTTTTTGTGATCACGATTGTTCCAAATTGTCCAGACGCCATGCTTTACACCATTTTTATAAGAGCCCTCTCTGTCTTTAATTCCATCTGGCCGATACCAGATCCATTGGCCGTCCATTTCTCCATTTCTGAAACTTTCTTGACGATGTATAGTGCCGTCATCATACCAAAAAGTCCATTTTTCATTCTTTTCGTCTTGATTATAACTTCCCTCGATAATTTTATAGTTTTCTGAATTCCAACGAATGTGGTTACCTTGTTTTTTCCCTTTATCGTAAACTGTTTCTTCAGTTTTGTTACCATCATCTGACCAGTATGTCCATTTTTTATCTAATTTATTGTTGAAATAATGCCCGGATTTTTCTTTAATTATTCCATTATCATACCATGAGGTCCAAGATCCATTAAGTTTTCCATTGTCATATGTTGTTTGAAATTTTTTATTACCATTTTTATACCAAGCTGTCCAAATACTATCACGTTCACCATTGTTAAATTTCCTTTCAGATTTTTTTGCACCACCCTCGAACCATTGAATCCAAATTCCATTTTGTTCTCCATCGAAAAATCCGGTTTGCTCCTTTTTTATCCCAGACTGAAAGTACCAAATCCACTGCCCGGATTGTTTACCCAATTCGTATACTCCCTCTTGTGACTTATTACCATTTTCAAACCATCTGATGAGATTCCCATCTAGTTTCCCATTTGTATAGTTTGCTTCCTCTTTTCGGTTTCCGGTTTTGTACCATGTTGTCCATAAACCAATTCTGTTTCCCTGTTCATAACTACCCTCTTCCATTTTTTTTGGAGGGTCATAAAATGTATCACCATCTAAGTCTAAAATCACTGTTTCGGTTGAGTCCCAGACTCCATTATTTTCGCCTTCATCTTGTGTGTTTGGTTCTCCATCTTCACCGTAATCTTGGTATACTTCTCCCTCATACCAGATGGTCCAAAGGCCATTTCTGACACCATTACTATAGTTCCCCTCGGTTTCTAGTGCCCCGCTAGGATATTTTGTAACCACCATACCATCATTCTGAGCGTGAGCAAAAAATGATAATAGGATGGTGATAACCAGTAAATTCCGCATGGTCAATCCTTCCTATATGGAATATGTAAATAAAGGTTAAAATCGGGCGATGAAATGATCGTCCCCCTACTCGGATACCTTTTGTTCCTCAAAATTAATAAAACATTAAGTTAAAGTCAAAAAATAGAATAAAATAAATTATTTGTCCTTATTGAGCCTGATCCAGAAACTTTGACCGAATTTGTCATTTAAATTGATTAGCCCTTCATTAGCGTTATTTGTTCCTAGGAAGGTAGTTTCTGTTTCAAATTTATTATTTGTCCTTAGGTAGCCACCACCGTCGCGTCCATTGCCAAGATAGGTAGACATTTTGCCAAATTGATTGTAAGACCTAAAATAACCGCTACCTATAAATGTGCCTGTCTCTCCCACAGAATCATAAATTCTTAATTGTCCAGAACTATCTGCTCCGGTGCCCAAATATGCGGTCTCTTGACCATCAAAATTGTATGTCCTAATATATCCTCCACCGCTAGACCCTGTCCCTAGAAACAATGTCCTTTCCCCAAACTTATTATAGGATTGCAAATATCCATTACCTATATAAGAACCAGTTTCTCCATCTTTACTGTAAATTCTAAGTTGGCCTGCATTGTCTGATCCTGTACCCAAATAACTTGTTTCTTTCCCGGAATTATTATAAGTACGTATATACCCACCACCCATTCGTCCTGTCCCCACATATGTAGATTCGTCACCGCTACCATTGTATACTCTCATGTAACCACCACCGTCTTTGCCGGTTCCAACAAAAAGCGTTGGTTCTCCAAATTGATTGTATGTTTGCATATAGCCATTCCCCAGATAGCTCATAATAACCCCTCTATCATCTTCAACTGTTAGGCTACGGACAATCAAATGACCTAGCTCATCTGTCTCATTTCGGAATCCTAAATTTGAGATAATCAAGAGCGCCATCAAAGCACCTATAATAGCGCTTTTAACATCAATCACTCGCATAATACCTCCGCCTATTTATTTATCATAGAAAAAGTTTGATAGAATTTACTCATATTCGTACGTTGTAACTGTCATTGGAATTTCATTATCATTTTTTCCTCTTCTGAGCATATCATAACTCTTTATAGAAATTACTCTGTTCAATTTATCGTAATGAAAAACTTGTTTTTCAGTGAGACGATTTTGATTGTCAATTAATGCTTTTATAAATGGTCTGCTCTCTACATCTAAACGGGTCTCTATTTCGGAGATTGTTGAACCTGATGAGTCAATTCTGAATTCAGAGATTCTAAAATCCATTTCTCTATATTCCCTTTTTAAAGTTTCCGTCAACAAACCATTTGAGTTATAATAATTAGATTTTATCATTCTGCCAAAACCATCATATTCATATGATTTTGATCCCTCTGATTTTCCAAATCTTCCAACCGTAGTTTCATTAATCAGTTGATCAAATTCATTATGAAAAAAAATAGTTCTAAAAATTACAGATGGGTCAAAATACTCTGCTTTTTTTTCGGGTACTCCAACACTATCTATCCTATAATTAGAAACCTCAAGAACATGACCATCATAAACTTCTTCCTTTTCTAAAATCGTACCGGTGGAGTCATAATTATAGTTTTCACCCCAGATTAATTTTCCAGATTGATCTTTTTGTAACATATTTTCAGAATTTATAGCTCTATTTGGGTTGTATCGTATTGTTTTAATTAATCTATTTTGGTTATCATATTTAAAAAATTCTTTCCAAAACAAACTATCATCAGCACCATGCAGCGCAGTTGAGATGCGCTGTCCAGCTGAGTTGTATATAAAGCGATAAGATAAAATTTTCTTCCTATCATAGGTTTTATGTAAACGAACACCCTCACTAGGTCCTGTTACATAGACATATTTTTCACTAAGTGGGATTGAATGATTATATAAGGTGCTATCTAAAGCTTTCCCCAATGAGTTATAATTTATTTCAGTGCTCTTTTTGAGCTCTTGTGTTTGTGCGCCAAAACTTTCATATATTGAATAAAGTCGAATTGTTGTTTTTATCGGCGCCATTTCAATTGAACTAAATAGTGCAATTGAAATAGTTGTTAAGGCAAAAAATAATTTTTTTATAATGATCATCCTTTTATTTTAGAAAGTGATAACCATAATTCAAATGCTCAATTACAAACAAATTTTATTGCAATAAACATTGGAAAATTAATTTAATTTTGGTTGGTGGATGATTCTTTAAAAAATAAAATACTAAAGGACTTTTTTGATTCTATAATTTGTTATTTGGACGAATCCAGAAAAAACTTTAAGCAGGTCAAAACAGAAACGAGTTTCAAAAAAATAGAAAAGAATTTCAACCTAGAAGAAATATCTAGTCCTAAACAGCTTAAAGTTTTAATTAAAAAGTATTTATCTGGTTCTGTAAAAACGGGTAATTCTAATTTCTACAATCAGCTTTTTTCCGGTTTTTCTTTGTATGGTTTTATGGGCGAAGTTGTGTCATCAGCCACAAATACTTCAATGTATACTTTTGAAATGAGTCCTGTTGCAACTGTTATGGAAAAGCAACTAACAAAAAAAATGTCAGATTTAATTGGTTATACTAATGGGGGGGGAACTTTTGTAACAGGAGGAAGTAGCGGCAACATGCTGGCAATGCTCGCTGCTCGCCATTCCTTTCAACCCGAAGTAATGACTAATGGCCTTTTTAGTAGTCCCAGGATGATTGCTTTCACTTCTGAAGATGCACATTATTCAATGATGAAAGCAGCCAACCAAATTGGTATTGGTACAAATAACGTGAAAAAAATCCCAGTTGATAGAAATGGTTCTATGATTGTAAAAAAATTAAAAAAAGCTATAGACAAATCATTAAGTAATGGTGACTTCCCGTTTTTTGTTGGGGCTACTTCTGGGACCACAGTAAGAGGAGCATTTGACCCTTTACAGGAAATCGGTTCTATCTGTAGTCGTTATAAAATTTGGTTTCACATTGATGGATCATGGGGCGGAGGTGCGTTACTTTCAAACAAAAATAAAAGTTTACTTGCTGGGTCAAAACTTTCGGACTCTTTTTCTTGGTGTGCCCACAAAATGTTAGGAGTCCCATTAACATGTACGGCTGCAATTTTTAAAAGACCCAGTATCCTCAGCGAAATTAATCAAGTGGATGAAGCAGAGTACTTATTTCACAGTGGCGAGAATAATTTATTAGATCTGGGAACGACATCACTTCAATGTGCTAGAAGAGTTGACGTTCTCAAATTGTGGTTTGCATGGAAATATTTTGGCGATGAAGGCTATGAGAGAAATATAGACAAATTATTTAAGTTAGCTAAATACGCTTCAAAAAAAGTGATTAGTTCAGAAGATTTAAAGTTAATGAATCATGTTGAATTTCTAAATATATGCTTTCAAGTTCAGCCAAAAGGGATTCCTGCAGAAGAACGCAATAAAATGACGTTAAAAGCAAGAAACTTGATGATTGAAAATGGTGGTCCAATGGTAAACTACGCTTATATTAACTCAAATCTTGTTATCCGATTAATCATAGTTAATTTTGAATTGACTGAATCTCACATAGATCAATTTTTCGAACATATAGACTTATCAATAAAACACCTGATATCAAAAAAACGAAAATAACTTTTCATTATAAGAATACATAACTATATAGATACTAAACCTATATATATTAGTAGATAGATGATACAATTTACTTCTTGCTTTAAATCTGTGATTTGCTATAAAATTATTACCGACCATTAGTAGGGTCAAAAAGCGGAGTCCTATTGAAAAAACCATTAATTATTTTTATGGCATCAGTTTCTTTATGCCTATCTGCAGTTAGATTGGAGAACATCCAATATAGCATTAAACAGAATGGCATAATGGTTAGCCTAGACTTTACAGAGCCAATTAAAGATGATGACATTATTGGATGGAAGTCAGACCGCGGCTGGTTATACCTCACACTATTAGGAGTAAGAGCTCCTAATAATTTAATACCTACCTCAACGTTTAATGGCGTTGTCAAAGAAATTGTATTGGATGATTTTGACGAATCTATTCAGGTTGCAATTTTAGTTGGACGTCCAATTGTTGGTTATGATATAGTTAATTCTCCTGGGGTTCCTACAACTGTTGTTTTTATACATACTGAAATGAGAAAATCAGAAGTTTATTCATTGAAAAAGCATATAGAAAAAAGTGGGTCATCAATTTTTGGACAAGTAAAAACATCTCGATTCCCAGAATACAATACAGATTTTGAATCAGCTTTCAAGAAAGCTCGGGTTGAGTTAGGTCCTAATTCTATATTTCGTTATGATGGTAAATTATTTACTACAAACCATCCAGAGGAAGAGAAGTCAAAAGTAAAGGATGCGTTACGTACAAAACCAGAGGGGTTTACACAACCTGATATTGAAATTGAATCTATAGATGGGGAATTTTATACAAATGTCCCAGATGATCAAAATGAAGATAATATCGTTGAAAAAGTGAATGTTCTCGAAACTAAAGAAGATGAAAAACAAGAAAAAACAAAAGAAACTGACAGAAACAAAATTCTTTCTATTGATCAAGCAAAAAACATAACAGCAAAAAAAACATTTGGGTCAAGAATTAGATCAATTTTCTCGAAAATTATACCGAAAGAAGAAACTGAACCTAATTTGATAGATTCTGTTAATGCATATCCCGATTTAGCAGTAGGTCAATATGAAAACCAGATAGAACAATTACTATACAAAATAGAAGAATTAGAAGAAGGTATTAAACAAAAAGAAACTATTTTAACTGAGCAAAAATCGAATTGGGAAAGGAGAGCAGAAGAAAGACAAAATAGGTATCGAGAACAAGTCACTGACCTCGAGGATAAACTTATAGAATTGGAAAAACTGATAAATCAAAAAAAGACCTTCGCAAAAAATGAACCATACGAGAAAAAATTATTTCTATCTGAGCAAGAGAAACTGCTTTCAAAAGAAAAAGAATTAGAAAAAAAATTATCCGAAATGGGGAAAAAGTTTTCATCCTTTCAAGAAAAGCAACTAGAAGAACGGAGGCAGTGGGAGCTTTTAAACGAAAAACAAGATCTGCAATATCGTGCTCAAGAAGAACAATTAGAAAAAAATCTGTCAAAAGAAGAAAAATTTAAAACGCAGATAAAACTTTTGGAGCTTAAACTCCGAGATCTAGAGAAAGAAGGTGAAATTGGCTTAGAAGAATGGGAATCTTTGACAGAGAAGCAAGAAAGGCAGTATAAAGACCAGGCAAGGCTCATTGAAAAAAATTCAACGAAGGAAGAGGAGCTTAGGTCACAAATATCGACCCTGGAAGATAAATTGTTAGGATTACAAGAACAAAGATCTAGCGAGCAGTCAAAATGGGAAGAGTTAGCAGAAAAAGAAAAAATACAGTATCAAAAAAGGATACAGGAGCTTGAAAAAAATCTTTTGAGGGAGACACAACTTAAAGAACAGATGACTAGGATGGAAGAAAAGATGCAGCTTTTGGAAGAGGATCGAGGGGTCCAGCGCCAAAAATGGGAATCTCTAGCAAGAGAGCGTGAGATTGAATATAGAACAAGAGCGCAGGATTTGGAGATGAAATTATACCGTTTAGAATCTAATCTAGCCCAGAAAGATAGAGAGTTATTTGAGGAAAAAAATAAATGGGAACTTTTATCAGATCAAAAACAAGAAAAATACCGTAAAAAGGCAAAAGAATTAGAATCTCAATTAGCTGAGTTAGAGAGAGTTATTCAAATGAGAGATGAAAATTTATATGCAGAAAAAGATAAATGGAGAAAACTGGCAAAAGAGAGACAAGAAAAAATTGATGAATACGACCCTCTTGTTGAGAACTTCAATAATCAATTAGAAGAGATGCGTAAAGAATTACTTTCGGATCTTTATGATGAAAAATTAATGCTAACAGAAGATGAAAAATCCAAAAATAGAAACCTTGGAGAGTTTGTAGTAGGTTTAAAGAAAAGATTCTTCGATGAAAAAACAGAAAAGGAAGAATGGATAGACTCGATTTATTTAGAGTTAGCTGAAGAAGATTTCTCTTTTCAGGAATATTTTTCCCTTGCGTTACCTGATGAATCTGAATCCATTGAAGAACCATCAACTCTTCACAAAGAAAAAATATGGCGTGAAGATTTAATTCCATCCGAAAGAAATCGCTATGAAACTTCGGGTGTTGATCCTGTTTTCCAATACTATTATAACGGAGGGATTAGAGTTGAGACAAATATGGCCGGAGTCCCAATTTATATTAATGGTAACCTGGTTGGGGATACCCCAATCTCAACACCAGTTCAGGTAGAGCCTGGCTGGCATCAAGTAAGCGGTTTTTCCCCTGTATACAAGCAAGTTGCAGATTCAGAAGGTCTAACTTACGTGGGTAGTGATCCAATCATTCGTAATAACCAGTTATATGGAGCAAAAACAATTTTTGTTGAGTCTGGTAAAATTGCAGATGTCTCCCTTAAATTCAATAATATGGGTAACGTACCAAAAAAATGGAAGGAATTGAGAGGTGGGTGGGCTGCTGGACTTCCAATGGTCTTGTTGTTAGTTTATTTTGTTTCATGGTCCCTTTAAGCCTGCAATGTCTTTATTAAGCTTTGAAAATGGTAATTAATGACAGCATAAAGTCTTTTATTAAATCTAAAAATGTTGATAAAAAGGATCAATTGATTGGTGTAGAGATAGAATATATCATCTATAACAAAAATTTTCTCAGATTGCCTGTAAATCCTTGCAATCATTTTTCAGCCAATGATTTTCTCCTTAATATGAATTCCGAATCGAATATGAATGGAGGATATACATTAGAGCCAGGAGGTCAATTAGAGTGGTCTAGTCCCCCTTTTAAAAACTTAGTTGATCTCGATATTGCATTTCAAAAGCACAATGACTTATTAAAAGAAAAAATAAATGCTCATGATCTTCATGTATTAGATCTAAGCGTGGACCCAAAGTATTTTCCGAAAGATATTGATTTGATCAAAAAATCAAAATATCAAATGATGGACAGAAACATGAAAAAAAGTGGTACAATGGGTCAGTGGATGATGCGTAATACAGCGAGCGTGCAAATAAATTACGACATAACAGGTAGTAAAGATTTGGAAGAAATGGTATTTATTGCAGATTGTTTAAATCCTGTAGCAGCTTACTTATTTTCTAACAGTCCTTTTAAAGGCGGCAGTAAGGTTGGAAGTAAAAACTTTAGAAGCTATATTTGGGAAAACACCGATGCAGAAAGGTGCGGCAATCTAATTGAACATGGAATCATATCTAAAAACAAACTAATTGATAATTTTATAGACTTTGTTTTAAATGTCCCGGGGATATTCCAACTTGATCTTAAAGAAAGGGTTGAGTGCAGTAATCAATCCTTAGGTGAGAGATTAATTTATTTGAAAAGGAACAATATATTAAGAGACGTTGACATTCAAACAGCTCTGCACCAAATTTTTACAAATGTGCGCTTAAAAAACCTTATTGAGATAAGAGGTTCCGATAAACCACCTTTTGGATATGAAATGGCACCAGTAGCATTTTGGACAGGATTATTAACGGTTCCTGAGATAAGAAGAAATGTATTGGATGCTATATCTAAATGGTCTTTCAATGAAAGAATTATATGGAATAAAAAATCCTTATCCTTAGATCGGGAACAAAAAGGTCCACAAGGAAAGTCATACGATTATTGGAATAAATGGGCAGGGGAGATCGCCTTGAGAGGGCTTGAAATCAGGGGTTATAATGAATCTAAATTTTTTGATAATTTTTTTGAAATTATTTTGGAGAAGGGCCCATTTTCAATCCAAAGACAATCATCATCAGATAATTCTATATTTAAAGTAGAGAATTTTTTTATAAAATTTTAAATGTTAGATAAATTTTTAATATTATTTCTAATTACACGTTATAATACTTGTCTAATAAGCTATTAATTATCACCTTTTTAGATTATTAACATATTGTTAATTCATGTTTTTTTATTAACCTGATTCTTTGGAAAGCAATTATAATATTTACTTAAATTTAGATACAAACAAATTTTCAATTAAGAATGAAGCATTACATACAGTCAACAATTTTCCGTAAAGTGCTATCTGCAATCACGGGTCTTTTTTTAGTCTCATTTTTATTAGGTCACTTAGCAGGGAATCTCCAGTTGTTCATTCCAGGTGTTGATGGTCAAACTCAGTTCAATAAATACGCACTATTTATGACTACTAACCCAGTTGTAAATATGCTTTCAATTATAACATATCTTTCAATTATACTGCATATCATTGTAACGTTGTACCTAACTGTTTTATCCAGAAAGGCAAGACCCATAGGATATGCTGTAAATAATAACAGTGCAAGCAGTAAGTGGTCTTCAAGGAACATGTCCGTTCTTGGAGTCGTCATTTTACTATTTTTAATTGTTCATCTGAGGAGTTTTTGGTACGAGATGCATTTTGGAAACATCCCCTATCAGTACTTAGAAGATGGAACAAAGTTAAAGGACTTGCACAAAATAACTGTTAGCGCATTTCAAAATCCATTATATACGGCATTTTATATTTTATGTATGGTAGCCCTCTCATTTCATCTGATGCATGGTGTTGAATCTGCTACACAGACTATTGGTCTAAAAGTACCCAGCTACGAGAGAGCAATTAAATATGCTGGTAAATTTTTGGCCCTTACCATACCTACAATTTTTGCCTCAATTCCAATTTATCTTTACCTTACACGATCATGATATTAAATAACAAAATTCCCAATGGACCTCTCGAAAAAAAATGGACCAATTACAAGTCAGAGGTGCCACTTGTTAGTCCAGCAAACAAAAGAAGACTGGAAATAATTGTAGTTGGTACAGGGTTAGCTGGTGCATCAGCTGCCGCATCTCTTGCTGAAATGGGTTATAATGTGAAATCTTTCTGTTTTCAAGATAGTCCTCGGCGCGCTCACTCTATCGCAGCGCAAGGGGGCATTAACGCAGCAAAAAACTACCAAAATGATGGGGATTCAGTTTATCGACTTTTCTATGATACCATTAAAGGAGGAGACTACCGATCAAGAGAAGCAAATGTATATCGTCTTGCTGAAGTAAGTGCGAGTATCATCGATCAATGTGTAGCGCAAGGCGTTCCTTTTGCTAGAGAATATGGTGGAACTTTAGATAACAGGTCGTTTGGTGGAGTTCAAGTATCGAGAACCTTTTATGCAAGAGGCCAAACAGGGCAACAGCTTTTGTTAGGTGCCTACAGCGCATTAAGCAGACAAATTCAAAAAGGGAATGTAAAAATGTTTAATCGTCACGAAATGGTTGACATTGTCAAGATCGATGGGAAAGCAAGAGGAATTATTTCAAGGAATTTAATAACAGGTGATTTTAATAGACATTTCGGACATGCAGTTGTACTTGCGACAGGAGGATATGGTAACGTTTACTATTTATCAACAAATGCTATGGGAAGTAATGTCACTGCTGCATGGAAAGCTTACAAAAAAGGGGCAGCATTTTCTAACCCCTGTTTTACGCAAATACATCCAACTTGTATACCTGTCTCTGGAGAGTATCAGTCAAAACTAACATTAATGTCTGAATCATTACGCAATGATGGAAGAATTTGGGTGCCTAAGAAAAAAGGTGACAATCGTCCGCCAAGTCAGATACCTGAAGAAGAAAGAGATTACTACCTTGAGAGAAGATATCCTGCTTTTGGGAATTTAGTTCCAAGGGATGTTGCTTCGAGAGCTGCAAAAGAGAGATGCGATGAAGGTTATGGCGTAGGAGAAACCGGGCTTGCTGTTTACCTAGATTTTGAAGATTCAATTAAAAGACTTGGTAAAGATATTGTAGCAGCGAGATATGGGAACCTATTTGCAATGTATGATAAAATTACGGGGGACGACCCGTATACAAACCCAATGAAAATATTTCCTGCAGTACATTATACAATGGGTGGTTTGTGGGTTGATTATGACCTGATGACAACAATCCCAGGTCTTTATGCGATAGGAGAATGTAATTTCTCTGACCATGGAGCAAATAGATTGGGTGCTTCTGCATTAATGCAGGGTCTTGCAGACGGTTACTTTGTCTTACCATACACTATAGGCAAATATTTATCTAAAGATATAAGAACAGGGGCTATAAGTACCAAACACGATTCATTCAAGCAAGCTGAAGAAAACATAAAGGATAGAAATAGAAAACTATTAGAAAATAATGGGACCCGTTCAGTAGAAAGTTTTCATAGAGATTTAGGAAAAATAGTCTGGGATTATTGCGGGATGTCCAGAAATGAAAAAACCTTAAAAAAAGCAATTGATAAAATCAAAATCTTGAGAGAAAAATTTTGGAAAGATGTTAAGGTCCCGGGAAATGATAAAACATATAACCCCGAACTAGATAAAGCCGGAAGAGTGGCAGACTTTTTTGAGCTTGGAGAATTAATGATGAGGGATGCTTTAGAGAGGAATGAGTCTTGTGGTGGCCATTTTAGAGAAGAATTTCAAACAGAGGAAGGTGAAGCTCTGAGAGATGATGGGAATTATACCTTTGCATCTGCTTGGGAATTTAAAGGTATTGATCAACCACCTGTTCTTCATAAAGAGGATTTAAAATTTGAGGTTGTAAGTCCTTCTCAGAGGAGTTACAAGTAGTATGGCTGATTTAAATTTAACACTAAAAATCTGGAGGCAAAAATCAAGTACCAGTAGTGGGTCTTTTAAAACTTACGAATTAGCAGGTCTTAACACTCACATGTCCTTTTTGGAAATGATGGATGTTTTAAACGAACAATTAATAGTAAAAAATGAAGAGCCAGTTGCATTCGACCATGATTGCAGAGAAGGCATATGCGGGATGTGTTCAATGGTAATTAATGGTCGTGCCCATGGACCCTTGAAAGGGACAACAACTTGTCAGTTACATATGAGGCATTTTAAAAATGGAGAAACAATAACTATTGAACCTTGGAGAGCAAGAGCTTTTCCCATTGTAAAAGATTTAATCGTGGACAGATCCGCTTTTGATAGAATAATACAATCTGGTGGGTATGTATCAATTAATACTGGGAGTGCACCTGATGGAAATGCAATCCCAATATCTAAAGAGGTTGCAGAAAAGGCATTTGATGCAGCCGCATGCATAGGTTGTGGTGCCTGTGTTGCCTCATGTAAAAACGCTTCAGCAAGTCTTTTTGTCTCTGCAAAAATATCTCAATTATCCCTGTTACCACAAGGACAACCAGAGAAGAATGAGAGAGTTAATAAAATGGTTTCTCAGATGGACGAAGAGGGATTCGGACATTGCACTAATACTGGTGCGTGTCAAGCTGAATGCCCAAAAGAAATATCTCTAGAATATATAAGAAAAATGAATCTTGATTACAATCTTAGTAATGTAAAAAAATAAAACTTTTCAGTTTTGGTTTTTACTTTAGCCTAAAATTAACCGGTATAGATATCCAAACACCGACAGAACGTTCTCTTTGTTTTGCAGGACGAAATCTAGTATTCCTAATTGCATCCATTGCAGCTTCATCTAAACCTGTGTTTGGAACCCCTTTAAGAATAAGAGTTTCTTTGACCCTTCCTTTTTTATCAATAAAAGCTTGGACAACAACAACACCCTCAATCCCGGCTTCCTGAGCAATCTCTGGGTAGTTTGGTCTAATTGGGGATAATGCAACAGGTGGATCATCATAAGGAATGAATACAACTTTAGGTCCAGATGGTGGTGGTGGTGGTGCATCTAAATTTGAAAAGTCATCAAAGTCTAATTCGTCAAGGGTTAGGTCGTCAGCAATATCTTCATCCTCAGATGGCACTGGGATTGAGGGCCTTGCAGGAGGAGGAGTATTGTCAATTTGTTGAGTTTGGGGGATGTCAATATTTTCTATTATAATTTGATCTATATCTTCAAACTCTACAGAAGCAAGAAATCTGGGGTAAATGAGAAATACTAGAATGACAAGAAAAATACCAGTAAGACCCGCTATGCGAACGTATACTGGGTACACATGATGAAGTTGGTTGATTTTTTTCATCAATTAGCGAGTGTTTTAGTCGAATAATTCAACTTTAAAGCATCTGCGTCCCGTAGTTTTTCATGAATGCTAGAAACTTGTTCCATTTTGGCTTCTTCATCTGCTTTTAATGAAACGACAATTTGAGGATCAGAAACTCTTTTATCATACATAATTTTTGCTATATCATCAATAGAGAAAAGGCGATCATCAATCGATATGAGGCCATCTTTAGAAACCCATATGTGTGAAGTATGCCTTTTAGATTTTAATTTTTCTATACGTTTTGCTTTAGGCAGGTTTACTGGTAAGCCCGAGTATTCACGCAAAACAGTGGTTACCATAAAAAAGATAAGAAGCATAAAAATGATATCTGGCATTGATGCCGTTGGGATTTCACTAGATAGTTGTGTTTTTCTGGAAAAATTCATTGACTATTTGCTATAGATATTCTTTTGGCATCTGCCATCTTTAATTGGTCAATCACGCGTACGTAGTCAGAATAAGCAGTTTTTGGGTGAGCTTTGACAGATACAATTAGTTTGTTATTCTCCCTAAGTTTACGACCTACAATTTTATTTATTTGCTCCACCGGAGTAGGTTCTTCGTCTAATAAAACTTTTCCTTTAGAATTAATTAGACAATTTAAGATGTTTTCTTTTCTAATCTCAATTTCAACGTCCCCAGCAGGAGGCAATACAATACCTAGACCTTTGTCTGTATCAATAGTTGTAGTGACAAGAAAAAAAATCAATAACAAGAAAGCTATATCCGCCATTGATGAAGTTGGTATTTCTCCTCCTTTAAATCTGCGTTTTTTTACCGCCATTGGGATTTATTTGAAACTACTTTTTTGATTCTGATTCGTATAAGTGGTCAATAATATTAATTGACTGTTCTTCCATATCTAAAACTAGTTTATCAATTCGAGAAACAAATAGATTCTGGAATGTTTGAATAATCATTGCGACAATAAGTCCGAATGCTGTTGTAAGAAGTGCTTGAGATATACCACCAGCAACTACGGCTGGAGAAATGTCGTTTGCGGCTTTAATTGCGTCAAATGCTGCGATCATTCCAAGTACTGTACCAGTAAACCCAAGCATAGGGGCGATTGTGATAACTGCATTGAGCCAAATCATATTTTTTTCAAGGAAGGCCATCTCAATTGCTCCTGCATTTTGGATAGCTTTTTCTACTTCTGATAGACCTCTGTTCATTCGAGATAGACCTGCATAGAAAATTGCAGAAATTGGACCTTTAGTTTGCTCACATAATTCAACTGCTGCTTCAGGTCCTCCACTATCAAGTGCATTAGTGATATCCTCAAAGAATTTTTTAGAGTCGATACCAGAAACAAGTAATGAATAAATCCGTTCTAAAGTAAAACCTAATCCAAAAATAAGTGAAATCAGGATGGGCCACATAAAATCTCCGCCATCGTGAAAATATTGTACCATTCTTTAAACTCCCTACTATGATTTAAGACCTATGAATATATTTGTCAAGGACAAACGTTTGTCCATGCAGGCTATATTTTATTAATAAACTATATAAAAAAAAATGTTTAAATATATTTTAGTTATTTTTCTTAGTTCCCTTTTAGTTTATGGATTTTAAAAAAGAATCTGCTTTATTGAAATGATCAAATGATTCTTGCACTTGATTATCCATTCTAAGTTTTATATTTGTAGATTTATCTTTTCCCCAAGTGGCACCAGCAATTTCTCCTTTTATTTGATTATTGATGAATTCAAGATCTAATAGCAGAGAATCTTTTATAAAATTAATTGAATCTTTCTGCAACATGATTAAAAAATCACTAAATAGCTTATCCGAGACTTTCCAATTATCCCTAAAAACATCAAAAGATTTAAATTCATTTTTATTTTTTGAAGCATATTCTGATGCAAAATTAAAAATAGGACGTTTTGGATTTCTGAGAACTTTTTCAGTCTCTGAAGTATAATTTTGGCGAAAAGGAATGTATATATCTGGAGTTATGCCACCTCCTCCATATACTATTCTTCCGGATTTAGTTTTGTATTTAGGGCGTAATGCTTTCAAGCTATCAATAGTTTCTTCTCGGTTACTTGAATATAATTCACGGTAATAAGTCAGATTTTGACCATCTTCATAAGGCCGTTGTATTAATCTTCCACTAGGTGTATAATACCTAGCAATAGTTACACGAATTGCACCTCCATTTTCCAGGGGTAATTGTCTTTGAACCAATCCCTTACCAAAGCTTGTTTCGCCAACAACAAGTCCTCTATCTAAATCCTGAACTGCTCCAGAAACTATTTCACTTGCACTAGCAGAACCTCTATTGATTAATACGATCAGTGAAAAATCTTCATTACCTTTTTTTGGATTAGCGATAAAAACTTGGTTGGATTCTTTAATTTTACCTTCAGTGTAGACTAATGTATCATTTGTCTTGATGAATTGATTAGATATCGCAGCTGCTTGCTCAAGATATCCACCACTATTTCCTCTTAGGTCAAAAATTAGGCGTTTCATTCCATTTTTGTTGAGGCGCCCTAATGCTTTAACCACTTCTTTTTCAGTTGTTGCAGAAAAACGTCTTAACGATATGTATCCAGTAATATCATCAAGCATTGTAGCCGCACTAACACTATATATCGGAATGTTATCACGAATAATTGTCACTGGGAAAGGATCTTTTACCCCTATCCTGCTAATTGAAATATTTACCTCTGTGCCCTTCTCCCCGCGTAGCTGCTTGAAAACTTCATCTTTAGTTATTCCATATGCATCTTTGCCATCGATCTCAATTATTTTATCACCGGGCATCAACCCCACAATATCAGATGGACTATCTGGAACAGGGGAAATAACAGTAATGTAGCCATTTAAAATATCAAACTCAATTCCGATCCCTTGAAATTTACCTTTAAATAATTCCTCAATATTATCTTGTTCTTTAGCAGGAATATAGACTGAATGGGGATCTAGCTCTTCCATCAAACCATGGAAGGCACCATCCATAATTTCTTCCATATTTACTGGACCAAAATAGAAATGATTAACATATGATATTATTTGTTGTAATTCCTTTGTTTTAGATCGTAAAATTTTATAAATGTTACTATTACTAGAGAGAAGAGATTGGTTGAAAAATAGCATCGCCAAAATAAAACCTGTTAAGGATGCCAAGCATAAATGCCAAGCGTGGCTGATTTTTGTTTTCATATTATATTACAAAATTAGTTTTAATTAGAGGCCAATATATAACATAGTTCGAAAAGCAACTCCTTGAATTGCAGCAGTTGGGGAATCACCTATTTTAGTACGACCATTCAAGCTCCAACTTCCGTTCCCTATGGTGCCTTTATTAAAGCCAACACTGATTCGTAGCCCGACTCTTTCAAGAAATTGCCACTTCATTGCAATATATGGTTGAAAATTAAAAAAAGTCGCACTTACGTCACGTAATATTCCAGGTACGGGTCCCGGAACAATGACTGGCATGACCCCATCAATTATTGCATCAACTCCGTAATAAAGTGTGCCACTTGAGTCAAAAACACCATATACATTCGAAAATGTATTATCCCATCTGGGAGTTCCTGTTTGTTGGTCTACTGCAATATTAGCTCTTGCAAACCCCAATAGAGCTCCTCCCGATAATTCTAAATCTTGTAGGAGAGGCATTACATATTCTACGGATGCGGCGCCAAGTGCAATAGTAAACTTTGCTTCAATTGTTGGACTGAAGAATTCTGTGTAATCTTGAGGTTGGCCGTCTACTCCGGATTGGTAGCCTGGAATATTATTATTTTCTTCGTATATCATTATATCAGGCACAGTACTAACACTTGATGCGCCAAGGCCAGCATAACCACCAACTCTCCATTTACCGGTTACATGAGCAAATCCTTCACCACCATGAATAACGAATGGATCTTTAAAATCTTGTGTTCTTAAACCAAGAGCAGTCAATCTGGACGAGCCTGGAATTGAATCAAGAGAAATATACATGGGGCTGTAACCAATGCCTCCTCCAAAGAATTCTTCAACTGGATAGCCCATTTGTCCCAAGCAGATATTGACTTTAATTAAAACTAGTATTATATATTTTTTCATAATTAAATAGGGTTCCCTATCCAGACCTCCGTATGGGACATCTCTTAAATTATGAAAAAATTTGAGAAAAAAATGTAAAAATTGCTTTAAAAAGAATAAAGGTGCTTTTACTTGTAAAAAAACCACCTTTAACCTTAACTTCAGTAAGTAAACGAGGTACGGGAGATCAAACGTGATTTGACTCCCAAAAGATTATTTCCTAATTTGGTTTGAATCATGCGGTTATCTACGTCCATAAGTAAAAAAATAATAAGAGGAAGACCTATTATAATTGGTTTTCTTCTTTTTTCTGTGCTTTACGCAGAGGGCACGCTTTATTTTCAAGACTCCCATGATCTTGATGAAAACGGAATCTATGAGACATTATTGCTTAACTCTGCAGATAATATATCAGCAAGTTGGGTCGAATTAGCTGATGGAAAAGTAAACAAGGTACTTTGGGAATACAACTTACCTTACGATGGGAAATTTGCAGATGCAGAATTAATTGATGTTAATTCAGATGATATTCTTGACTTAGTTGCTATTGCAGAACTATCACCATCAAATGCTACAAAAGATTGGCTTTATGTTTTCTTAGGTCAGGAAGCATTTTTTTCAAACAGTCCCCTCAGTTTAGGCTACGAAGAGTTGAGTTTTGGAATAATAAGACCGTCTAATGTTTCTAAAATTCCAAATT
>MDTE01158028.1_pt1 | contig 29649 bp, 28 predicted proteins | sample 811231 | NCBI WGS metagenome assembly MDTE01 (sample SAMN05326651, study PRJNA326480) | marine metagenome | isolation source: seawater | place: Indian Ocean: Red Sea | collected 2010 | reverse complement strand
TGGCCATTGGGGGATCGTCTAATGGTAGGACAGCGGACTCTGACTCCGCTAGTGAGGGTTCGAATCCTTCTCCCCCAGCCACTTTTTCTGATCGATAAGGAACTGATCTCGGGCGCGATCCGGGCTCTGATGGGCTCCATCAGACACTTCTCAATTATTAATATGGCATATTGTAATATATTATATTGATGTATTTCATATGGAAAATATGATCAAAGACGGTTGATCGGAGATTTGAAATGGACGCGAAGACAATGTGCCTGGCGGTTCTCAGCCAGGGTGAGGCGTCGGGCTACGAAATCAGAAAGTCTGTGGAAGACGGCCCTTTCGGGCACATTCAAGACATCGGGTTCAGCTCCATCTACCCCGCGCTCTCGCGTCTGCGCGACAATAGCCTTGTGACCGTGACCGAGCTCGCCCAGGAGGGCCGGCCCGACAAAAAGCTTTACCGGATCACGTCGGAAGGCCGTCTAGCGCTGTTGAACGCGCTGCAGGAACCGACGGAGGCAGACCGGACGCGATCCGATTTTCTATTCCGGATGCTTTTTGCCGATATTCTGCCGCCCTCGGCCGTTGAATACATGATCGATGCGCGCCTGGAGGAGATTCAGAACAACCTCAGCCGCATCGAAGCCCGTTCGCTGGACGATTTCGAAAGCGCTGGCGATGCCTTCGTCAACGGGTTTGCCGCCGCCGTACAGAAAGCCATGGCGAACTATATCGAGGAACACCGCTACGAGCTTGTTGGGGCCGCACTGGTTTCACAAAGCGCCGTTACGGAATAAGGACAGGACAGAAGCATGATGAGAAAATCTGTCATCACAGCACTGGTCCTAGCGGTCGTCGCAATCGGCTGGATCGCATCGGGCCAGCTCAAGCCCGAGGAAGCGAATGGCAAAGACACCGCCAGCCCGGAGACACAGACCGCGACCAAAATGATGCAGGTTCGCGTGGCAGATCTGGGCGCAATCATGCGGGTCGAACGGGTCAATGTGACGGGGGGGACCGAAGCATCGCGGAAAGTGCAGCTTCGGGCCGAGACCCATGGCCAGGTGGCCGAGCTCATGGCCCGGCGCGGCGAGAATATTATCGAGGGTCAGCCAATCGCGCGTCTCCGCCTCGATGATCGACCGGCCAAGCTCGCCGAGGCAAAGGCAGCACTGCGCCAGCGGGAAATCGAATATTCGGCTTCGAAGCGGCTGAAGGAGAAAGGGTTCCGATCCGAGACCGAGGAAGCCGCCGCGCGGGCGAAGCTCGATGCGGCCCGCGCGGTTGTGGAGCAGATTGAGATCGATATCGCGCGAACCACGTTCCGCGCACCGTTCAACAGCATGATCGATTCCGGTCATATCGAGCTGGGCGACTATGTACGTGTCGGTGATGTCACCGCCACGCTGGTCGATCTGGACCCGATCCTTGTGGTCGGGAACGTCAGCGAACGTCAGGTCAGCGAGATCGAGGAAGGTATGCCGGGGACTGTTCGATTGATCGACGGCAGCGAGAAAACCGGGATTGTCAGCTTCGTCGCTCCGGTCGCCGAGCCGAGCACGCGGACCTACCGGGTCGAACTTGAGGTCGCGAACCCGGACAGGGACATCCGCGACGGCGTCACCGCCACGATCGAAATCCCCGTCAGTGAATCAGCGGCTCATTTCGTGACGCCGTCCGCCCTGACGCTGAACGATGACGGCATCGTCGGGGTCAAGATCGTTACCCCCGAGAACAAGGTCGCGTTTCAGCCTGTCGATATTATCGCGGATGAGCCCGGCGGTCTCTGGCTGGGCGGATTGCCAAGGAATATTCGCCTCATCATTGTCGGCCAAGAGTTCGTCGTCGACGGCGAGCAGGTAGAGCCTGTTGCCGGCAACCCGCGCATCACCGGGTCCAACAGCACATGAGTCTAATCGACGCCGCCCTCAACCGTTCGCGGACGGTCTTGGCAATGCTGATACTACTGCTGATTGCGGGTTCGCTCTCCTTCGTGTCCATCCCCAAGGAAGCCGAACCCGACGTCAACATCCCCATCATCTATGTTTCGTTGTCCCATGAAGGAATATCTCCGGAGGACTCCGAACGGCTGCTGGTACGGCCCATGGAAGCGGAGATGCGGTCCATCGAAGGCCTTAAGGAACTGCGCTCGACCTCCTATCTCGGCGGTGGCAACGTGGTTCTCGAATTCGAGGCCGGTTTCAATCCCGATATCGCGTTGGGCGATGTCCGTGAAAAGGTCGACCTCGTCCGCCCGGATTTGCCCGACGAATCTGACGAGCCAACCGTTAACGAGGTCAATATTAGCCTCTTTCCGGTTCTGGTGGTCACCCTGTCCGGCGATATACCCGAACGCACCCTGATGCGCCTGGCGCGCGACCTGCAGGACGCGGTGGAAGCCATTCCCGAGGTGCTGGAAGCCACGATCGGTGGCGATCGGGACGAGCTTGTCGAGATCATTGTCGCGCCGGAACTGCTGGAAAGTTATGGCGTCGATCCCGCGGCACTCCTGGAACTCCTATCCCGCTCGAACCGGCTAGTTGCAGCGGGCGCCATCGATACCGGACAAGGCCGTTTTGCGATCAAGGTTCCCGGCCTGATCGAGAGTGCCGAAGACATCCTGAACCTGCCGGTCAAGGTCAATGACAACGCCAAGATCACCTTCCGTGATCTGACTTCCGTGCGCCGGGCCTTCCGCGACCGCCAGACCGTCGCCCGGGTCAACGGTCAGCGTGCAGCGTCGCTGGAGATCTCCAAGCGCACCGGCTCGAACATCATCGAGACCATCGAGCAGGTCCGCGAGGTCGTCGCCACCGAAAGCGAGACCTGGCCGGAAAACGTCCAGATCAACTTCTCGCAGGACAAATCGGTGCAGGTGCGCACCATGTTGAGCGATCTACAGAACAACGTCCTGAGCGCCGTGCTTCTGGTCATGATCGCCGTGGTTGGCGCGCTCGGACTGCGTTCGGGCATCCTGGTCGCCATCGGCATCCCCGGCTCCTTTCTGACAGCCATTCTCGTCATCAATGCGCTTGGATTGACGGTCAATATCGTCGTCCTGTTCTCGCTCATCCTTGCCGTCGGCATGCTCGTGGACGGCGCTATCGTGGTGACGGAGTATGCCGACCGGAAGCTGCGGGAAGGCGAATCTCCCCAGCACGCCTATGCACTCGCCGCAAAGCGTATGGCCTGGCCGATCATCACCTCGACGGCAACGACCCTGGCCGCCTTTGCACCATTGCTGTTCTGGCCCGGTATCGTGGGCGAATTCATGAAGTTCCTGCCGATCACGCTGGTGGCTACGCTGACCGCATCCCTGGCGATGGCCCTGTTGTTCGTCCCTGTTCTGGGTGCGAACTTCACCACCGCCTCGCGCATTTTCATCATCCTGGTCGCGACCGGTCTCGGGGTGGCGATCGGCACCGGGGTCGGCAGCGCTATAGCCGGGCTGATCACCGGAGAGGCTAACGGGCCGGGATTTGTCCGACCAGCAGCAACCGTCATTCTCGGAATCGCTGGTGCTGTCGGTGGCATCTGGCTGGGCCGCAAACTGTCGGCCATCACGACGCGCAACCTGAACACGCCGATGCACAGTGGCTCATCACAGATCCTGTCCGGACCTTCCCATTCCGGGACTGCGGATCTGTCGGCGCTGAAAGGCCCGAGCGCCATCTATGTCCGCGCCCTACGAACCGCTCTACTGCGTCCCGGCATTGTTATTGGAATTGCATTTGCGACCCTAATCGGGTCCTGGGTTCTTTACGGCGTACTCGGCAAGGGCATTGAATTCTTCCCGAATGTCGAGCCCGAGCAGGCCGCAGTCCAGATCCACGCGCGCGGTAACCTGTCAATCTCGGAGAAGTCGTCGCTGGTCGCGGAAGTGGAAAAACAGATCATCGAACTGCAGGCCGAACGCGGCGAGTTCGATTCGGTCTATTCCCTATCCGGTAATCCCGAGCAGCGGCTGGAAGATGTTGCTGAAGACGTCATCGGCACGATCAATGTTGAGTTTGCCGATTGGGACGTGCGGCGACCTGCCGATGTGATTCTCGCCGACATCATTGAACGGTCGAACGGTCTGGCGGGTATCTTCGTTGAAACGCGCAAGGAAGAGGCCGGGCCGCCGTTGGGCAAACCCGTCCAGGTACAACTGAGTTCGCGAAACCCCAACCTGCTCGAGCGGGAGGTCGGGAAGGTCCGTGATTACTTCGATTCCCTTGCAGGCTTGAAGGATATCGAAGACAGCCGTCCCCTGCCCGGGATCGAGTGGGAAATCTCCGTCGATCGCGCCGAGGCCGCCAAGTTCGGCGCCGACGTGACCGTCGTCGGCAATGCGGTTAAATTCGTCACCAACGGCATGAAGATCACGGACTACCGCCCCGACGACAGCGACGACGAGATCGACATCGTCGCCCGCTATCCGTCGGACAGGCGGACAATCGATCAGCTCGATGAAATCCGCGTGCAGACACCGGAAGGCCTGGTGCCGATCAGCAACTTCGTCCAACGGGTCGCGAAACCACGCACCGGAAAGTTGAAACGTGTCAATGCCGTGCGGGTGATGACGGTGCGCGCCGACGTTCTGCCGGGTGTCCTGGCCGACGATATGGTTCGCCAGATTCGCGCTTGGCTGCCGTCCGCCGAGATCGATCCCCGTGTGGAGGTCGAGTTCCGCGGAGAGGATGAAGAGCAGAAAGCAGCCCAGGCGTTTCTGCAGAAGGCATTCGGCGTGGCGCTGTTCCTCATGGCGATCATCCTGGTCACCCAGTTCAACAGCTTCTACTCGGCCTTCCTCATCCTCTCCGCCGTTGTCATGTCGACCGTCGGCGTGATGCTCGGCCTGCTGATCATCGGGCAACCGTTCAGCATCGTGATGAGCGGCATCGGAGTGATCGCGCTGGCAGGGATCGTGGTGAACAACAATATCGTTCTCATCGATACCTATGACCGACTGCGAAAACAGATCGCCGATCCGGTCGAGGCGATCCTGCTAACCGGGGCCCAACGTTTGCGGCCGGTCCTTCTGACCACGGTGACTACCGTTCTGGGCCTCCTGCCGATGGTGCTTCAGATCAACATCGACTTCATGAGCCGGGAAATCAATCTGGGTGCACCGTCGACCCAATGGTGGGTCCAGCTCGCGACCGCCATCGTCGCCGGCCTAACATTCGCCACGGTCCTGACGTTGATCATCACGCCTAGCGCCCTGATGCTGCGGGAAAATTTCGCGGCGCGTATGGCCAAGCGGACAGGTAGACCGTAGGCACCAGCCGCCGGTGCGCCGGCAGAATAAGCCGCGGCGGCCGGTCTAGTTAACGTTGGGAAGCGTGAAGATCTGGCCCGGATAGATCAGATCCGGATCGCGCACCTGGTCCTTGTTCGCTTCGTAGATCAGGGTGTACTGCAACCCCGAGCCATACCGCCTGCGCGCTAGTTTCCAGAGATGGTCGCCCGGCTGGATAATCGCGATCCGGCCCGGCGGCAGATCACCCAATGGCTCGCCGCGCACGAACGGTATTTCCGAGCGCGCAACCACCTTGCCATCCGGTGCCACTTCGTCGATCCGCAGCGTATAGGTGCCCAGCGGCACGGGATCCTTCAGGGTCAATGTCCAGCCGCCCGATGCGTCCACCGTCGCCGTTCCGGCTAGCTTGTTGTCGAGATAGATCCGCACGGTGCTGTTCGGTGCCGCCATGCCAGACAATGTCGTGTTTCCGCTCTCATCATAGTCGATGGTGTCGACCGCACGCGGTCCCTCGTCCGGACGCTGCAACACCTGAGTTGCACCCTCGCCTTCGCGCGGCACAGCAACCGCAACCGGTATGCGGCCATCGCTTTCGGGGACCACTAGCGCCACGACCCGGTCGGCGATCAGCGTTTCACCGCCCTCGCACTCCGCTAGAAGCGTCAACTCGTGCTCGCCCGGACTCAGCGCTTCCTCCGGCACCAGGACCCATTCACCCGATCGGTCGACGATGGTGCGGCCAACCTCGACATCTCTATCGCGCACGATAATCATGCACCCGGGCGAGGCCCGCCCGGCGATAACGACGTTGCCGTCCTTGTCGACACGAACAATGTCGAAATCCGGCGTCATCGGCTGCAGCGCCTGATCGCCAACAGACCCGCTATCCTGCGGTTCGGCCGCCGATTCCGTGCTTGCTTCAATCGGCGCACCGGGTTCCGGCAGCTGGAAGAACAGCACTGCACCAACCACAACAGCCAGCGCCAGCACACCAAGTCCACCGTAGAGAAGGGAGCGGCTCAAGAGACCAATCCTGTATGTTCCTGCTATACGAACAACGTATTACGGCGCCAAACGCAACGCAATCGACACCAGAACGGGATCCGACAGTGACCAACAACAATCAACTCGCCAGCATCTGCGTTTATTGCGGCTCTTCGGAAAGCGGCCCGGCCGCGCACAGGGAGCTTGCGGCCGAGCTTGGCCGGTTGATGGCAGACCGCGGGCTTGCCCTGGTCTATGGGGGTGGCCGCGCGGGTGTGATGGGTGCTGTCGCCGACGCCGTCCTGTTAGCCGGTGGCAAAGTCACCGGGGTGATTCCCGACTTCCTGATGCAACGCGAACACGGACATAAGGGCGTGACGTCACTCGAGGTGGTGACCAGCATGCACGAACGCAAGGCGCGCATGGCCGAACTGTCCGACGGTTTCATTGTGCTGCCCGGCGGCCTGGGCACGCTGGAGGAACTCTTCGAAGTTGTGACCTGGTTTCAGCTCGGGCTGCACGACAAGCCTATCGCCGTGGTCAATCCGGACGGATACTGGGACAGCCTCCGGGACGTGCTCGACACAGCCGTTGAGGCTGGATACGCCCGCACGGAGAATGCAAATATCGCCGCCTTCGTCGACAATGCGACCGACGCGCTCGACAAGCTCGCCGCGCGCGCGACGGGGCTGACCCCCTAAGAACCGGGCGCTTCTAGCCGCGCCCGAAAAGTGCCTAGGCGCCCCAGGGCATGATCGCCTCCTTGAGCTTCGCATAACCGTCAAGGAAGCCCGGACGGTCGCCGGCATAGACCTCATCGAACTTCGCGAGCACATCGTCCAGCCAGGACTTTAGCTTGCCGTTGCCCGGATTGGCATCGATATAAGCATCCCGGATGAGCACGAAATGAATCCGCGGATCATAGGGTTGCTTGGTACCACCGACCCATTCATCGCCATCGAGCAGGCGCAGAAGCATCGCGTCGGCGGACCCCAGGGTCTGCTCGTGGATCGGCGGGCCGGCCATCCGGTGCATCACCGAGGTCATGTCGCGGCCGTTGCCAGTGGTGTAGCCCATCTCGTTCCACAACACGCCCGTGTCGACGTCCTGGCCAAGCTGGTCAGCCACCCGCTTACTGTAAGCACGCAATGGATCCGAGACATCAGCCAGCAGATCTGTCAGACGGTCTCCATCGAGATCGGTAGCAAGCACAATGCAATCGCGCTGCTCGATCAGGTCCCACAGCAGCAGGCCGTAGTTGGTGTCGGCGATATGCTGTTCGATCCGACCACCCCAATCTTCCATACCGTCTTTAAAGTCGTCCGGCAGCAGTGCGATGATCCGCTCGATATTCTCACGGTGCTCCTCGAACGGGTCCACGGCGTATTTGCGGCCGACCTCGAACTTGGTGCCCTGGAGAAGCCAGGCGTGGAGCCCAGCATTGATCCCGTCTTCCATGGCCTGGGTCGGCTTCATGGCAACGCGGCCGAGCTTGCCGCTTTCGTGGACCATGCGCAGGAACAGCCGGTTCGCATAGGCCATCTGGATACCCGGCGAGTTCATTTCCGAGTGCACAAGGCCGGTCTCGGGGTCCACATTGAATAGTGGGCGGTTCTGCGAATAGGGCAGACATGGCATGCAGCGAACAACCGTGATCGGCCCATAGGGGCGCACATTGCAATAGACGCCGGCCTGGGTCCGCAGCGGAGCGTTGCCCGACTTGCCCATGACCACGACGTGACTGCCGTCGCTGTCATTCACATAGGCATCGCCGGCGGTCGACCATTTGATCGAGGTGCATGGCAGGTTGCCGAACCAGGACAGGGCCTCGAGCTTGGTATCGTGGCGGTACTGCGACCACATCGGCACCGCATAGAAGGGCAGCCCCAGAATATCGATGGCGGCAACGGTGCCGAGCAACGCGTAGGCGTCGGTGAGCGAATGTCCGACCGGGTTCACATCACCGTCGAAATTGCCGCCCTGCCAGACAATGGCATCGGGATATCCTTCGGGTCGAATATCGGTCGGCTCATAAAGCCCCTGCAGGGTTCCGAACAGATCGCCGCCGTCGGCCTCGGTTCGTGCAATGGACATGAGATCGATCATTTTCGCCTCTTTTTCTCGCGTTGGTACGTCGTTGGAAGCCGGGCCGGCCGCGAACGCGGCAAGCTGCACCGGCGCAGGTGGATTGCAGGGGCTCTGTATGCTGCGAATGCCCCTTTCTGTAAAGAGGCTGGCCGGCCGAAGACACCATGAATTGTTGAAAAACCCGCGAATATCACCGGGTTTTGGTCGAAGACAGGTCTGGCGCTGGATCCGCGCGGGGCGGGGTAGATCTACCGGCTGAGCTGCCGGTGCACAGCCTTCGCAGCCGTCAACAATGCCTCACGCCCCTTCTCGTCATCGACGCGGGTCACCAGGGCATAGGACCGTTCCGCATCGTTCCAGTAGAACATCGAAAGATCGTCCTCCAGGGCATAGGTGATATCGACCCCGTTGGCCTGTTCGCTGCAAACATACAGCGAGACCTTGTGTCCCTCCGGATCGGTGAAGACAAACTGCACCGCCGGGCCGCCGGTATCGGGCAGCACGCGGCCGCCGACCATCTGGAAACCGAAAGAATCGAGGCTCGGCACACGGAGGGGCTTGCCCATCCGGTCCGCAAGATAGTCCGCCATCGCGGCCGGACCGCCCGACGCCGGGGTCCGCAGCTCGTCCCTGTGGCTGACCACGAGTGCCATCGAGGTCCGTTGCATCAGAACCTGGGTGTCGATCGGCGGGGCCGCCGCAATCTGGGCGCCCGCGACAGGCGTGACATGACGGTCCCCACCGGGACATCGATCACCTCCGCCGCCTCCGCACAGGTCATGCCTTCCAGCCCCACCTACCTGCGCAGGACCGACAGGCTGGAGAGCGCCTCGGAAAGTTCCGACCATTCCACAGCCGCATCCTGCCCGGCCGGCTCCGCGCGCGGCGGCGCCGCGTCGAGGGGCACGGAATCAAGCATCCGGCTGCGTCGGCGCATCTCGTTGGCGTGCATGTTGTGCATGATCGTGAATAACCAGGTCCGCATGTTGGTTCCTTCGCGCCAGAGGTGGAGCTTGTCCAACGCCCGGACGACGACGTCATTGACGAGGTAGTCCGCCTCGACGCGATCGCGTACCGCCGGAGCCGCGGAAGTTCCGTGGTCACCAACTGGCGTTTGGATTCTGTGCTCACCGGAGACCGGCGCGAAGGGACCTGTTCGAACGCGTGCTTACTTCTTCATCGCGTCCTTCTTCATGGCGTCGTCTTTCGCCATGGCATCCTTGGCCATTGCATCTTTGGCGGCTTCAACACCACTCTGGACGCTGAGGTTGATCTGGGCGATGGCCGCACCGGTGAGGGCGATGGTGGCGATACCAGCGGCGGCGAGGATACGGGTAATAGACATTGTTCAGTCTCCTAGTGGGTAGGTGGTGAACACAGTGGGTACTTGTATGGATATAAACACTGCACCCGGCAGATTCATTCCGAAAAATGTCAAAATATTGTTTCAGTTGACTATTTTCTGCTGAGACCACGCATGGCGTCGTCCAGACCCTCGACGGTCAGCGGATACATCCGCCCGTCCAGGATCTCGCTGACCATTCCGATCGTCGGGAAGTAGCGCCAACGCTCCTGGGGCATGGGATTGAGCCAGGCCACCTGCGGATAGGTGCGCACTAACCGGCGGAGCCAGGTTTCCCCCGCCTCCTCGTTCCAGTGCTCGACGCTGCCGCCGGGGTGGGAAATCTCATAAGGGCTCATGGTCGCATCGCCGACAAGGATCAGCTTGTAGTCGGCGGGATAGGTGTGCAGCACATCCCAGGTCGGGGTGCCGCCGGCCCGCCGGCGTCGGTTCTCGCGCCACAGGGATTCGTAGACACAGTTGTGGAAGTAGAAATACTCGAGATTCTTGAACTCGGTCCGGGCGGCCGAGAACAGTTCCTCGCACATGCGAATATGAGGATCCATCGAGCCGCCCACATCGAACAGCAACAACACCTTCACGGCATTGTGGCGCTCCGGCACCATCTTGATATCCAGCCAGCCGCCATTGCGTGCGGTCGAATTGATCGTGGCGTCGAGATCGAGCTCGTCGGCCGCGCCCTCGCGCGCGAACCGGCGCAATCGGCGCAGCGCCACCTTGATGTTGCGGGTGCCGATCTCGACATCGCCGTCCAGATCCTTGAACTCCCGGCGGTCCCAGACCTTGACGGCAGAATTGTTGCGATTGCCCTCCTGGCCGATCCGCACACCCTCGGGGTTGTAACCCTGGGCGCCATAGGGTGACGTGCCCTGGGTGCCGATCCACTTCTTGCCCCCCTGGTGCCGGCCGTTTTGTTCCTCCAGGCGTTCGCGCAGTGTGTCCATGAGCTTTTCCCAGCCGCCCATAGCCTCGATCTGGGCCTTTTCCTCGTCCGTCAGCTCCAGTTCGCCGAGCTTCTGCAACCACTCCTCGGGAATTTCATACTCTTCATCGTCGAACTCCGGCGGCTCGAGCCCCCGGAACACATGCCCGAAGACCTGGTCGAACTTGTCGATGTGGCGCTCGTCCTTCACCAGGACCGCGCGTGACAAGTAGTAGAATTCCTCGACCCTGTACTCCGCCAGGCCCTGGTCCATCGCCGACAGCAGGTCCAGATACTCGCGCAGCGACACCGGGACTTCCGCCTTACGCAGCGTCAGGAAAAAGTCCGTGAACATGGGAGCCCTATCCGCCCGAGCGTTCGCGGCGGTTGAGGAAGGCAAGCCGTTCGAACAGCTGCACATCCTGCTCCGACTTCAGGAGCGCGCCATAGAGCGGCGGAATGAGCTTTGCCGGATCGTTGGTGCGCAATTCCTCGGGCTCGATGTCCTCGGCAACCAGAAGCTTGAGCCAATCCAGCAGCTCCGACGTCGACGGCTTCTTCTTCAGACCCGGCACCTCACGCAAATCATAAAACGCGGTCAGCGCCTCGCGCAGCAGCCGCTTCTTGATCTCGGGATGATGCACATCGACGATCTGCGTCATCGTGCCCGCATCGGGAAACGCGATGTAGTGGAAGAAGCAGCGGCGCAGGAACGCGTCGGGCAACTCCTTCTCGTTGTTCGACGTGATGATCACGATCGGCCGATGGCGCGCGACGACGGTCTCCTTGGTCTCGTAGACGTGGAACTCCATCCGGTCGAGCTCGAGCAAAAGATCGTTGGGAAACTCGATATCCGCCTTGTCGATCTCGTCGATCAGCAACACCGGGCGCGCATCACTCTCAAACGCCTCCCAAAGCTTGCCCTGGACAATATAGTTGGAGATGTCCTGGACCCGTTCGTCGCCCAGCTGGCCATCGCGTAGGCGGGCCACGGCATCGTACTCATAAAGGCCGTGCTGGGCCTTGGTGGTCGACTTGACGTGCCACTCGATCAGGGGTGTGCCCAGCGCCTCGGCGATCTCGTGGGCCAGGACCGTCTTGCCGGTCCCCGGCTCTCCTTTCACCAGAAGCGGCCGCTCAAGCGTGATCGCGGCATTGACCGCGATCTGCAGGTCATCGGTCGCCACATAGGACTTGGTGCCTTCGAAACGCATGAAATCTCCTTGCCCGCCTTCGTGCGGTCGATACCGTCGGGACTAGACAGCCAGTTCGTCGGTCAGCGCCGCTTCGATTGCGGCCAGGGCCGCCTCGACACGGGACGAATCGGGTCCGCCGCCCTGGGCCATATCGGGTCGCCCGCCGCCACCCTTGCCGCCGAGCTCCGCCACACCGATCCGGACCAGATCGACGGCGCTGAACCGCTTGATGAGGTCGGATGTGACCCCGACCACGATCGATCCCTTTCCATCATAGGCATCGGCCACCGCGACCACGCCCGATCCGATCCGGTCCTTTAGATCGTCGACCAGGCTCTTCAGCTCCCGCGGCGGGACATCGGTCAGCGCGTGGGACGCAAACGCGATCCCGCCAATATCCTTCGGGGCATCGCCCGACGCGCCCGCGCCCTCGCCGCCGCCACCGGCAGCCATCTTGCGCCGCGTATCCGTCAGCTCGCGCTCGAGTTTCCGGCGCTCCTCGAGCAATTGAGAGATCCGTTCGGGCACTCCCTCGGGTGTGGTCTTGAGCACGTCGGCCGCCTCACGCAGCAGCCGATCCTGGGTCTCCAGATGGGCGCGCGCATCGATGCCGGTCAACGCCTCGATCCGGCGTACGCCGGAAGACACGGCGCTTTCCGAAACGATTTTCACCAACCCGATATCGCCGGTTCGCCGGACATGGGTGCCACCGCACAACTCGACCGAATAGGCCGACCGCTCGGTCTCGTCCGTGTCCGCGTCGCCGCCCATGGCGACGACACGCACTTCGTCTCCATACTTTTCACCGAAGAGCGCAAGCGCGCCGGCCTCGATCGCCTCGTCCGGCGTCAGCAGGCTTGTGTCGACTGGCGCGTTGACCGCGACGCGTTCGTTGACCAGGGCCTCCACTGCGGCGATTTCCTCATCGTCCATCGGCTTGGGATGTGAGATATCGAAGCGAAGACGGTCCGGCGCCACGAGCGAGCCCTTCTGGGTCACGTGATCGCCCAGTTCGCGGCGCAAGGCTTCGTGCAGGAGATGCGTGGCGGAATGATTGGCACGCAGACGGTCGCGCCGCGTGACTTCGATGCGCATTTCCACCACATCGCCGGCCGACAGCGCTTTGCCAGTCAAAGTCCCGAAATGGACATGCATATCGCCCAGCTTCTTCTGGGTGTCGCGCACCGCCACCTCGGCTCCGCCAGAGCTGAACAGGACCCCGGCATCGCCCATCTGGCCGCCGGATTCACCGTAGAACGGCGTCTGGTTCACGATCACAGCGATATCCTGCCCCGGCTCCGCCGATGCGACCCGGTTGCCATCCACTACGATGGCCTTCACCAATCCTTCGACGACGTCGGCGTCATATCCCAGGAACTCGGTGGCACCGGTCTCCTCGCGAATATCGAACCAGACCTCCTCGGTCGCGGCGTCACCGGATCCCGACCAGGCGCGGCGCGCGACGGCGCGCTGCTCGTCCATTGCGGCATCGAAACCGGCGGTGTCGACCGAGCGGCCCTGGCCGCGCAGAATGTCCTCGGTCAGATCGAGGGGAAAACCGTATGTGTCGTAAAGACGGAACGCGACATCTCCGTCCAGCGCCGCGCCGTCACCCAGCTTGTCCGTCTCCTCTTCGAGTAGGCGCAGGCCGCGTTCGAGGGTCTGCTTGAAACGTTCTTCTTCCAGCCGGAACGTCTCGGTCACCAGCGCCTCGGCACGGCGCAGTTCCGGAAACGCATCGCCCATGACCGAGACCAGCGACGGCACCAGGCGATGCATCAGCGGATCGCGGCAGCCCAGAAGATGAGCATGTCGCATGCCGCGGCGCATGATCCGGCGCAGCACATAGCCGCGTCCCTCATTCGACGGCAGCACGCCATCAGCCATCAGGAACGAACAGGCGCGCAAGTGATCGGCAATCACGCGGTGGCTGACCGCCCCCTCGCCGTCCGGATCGGTGTTCGATGCGTGGGCCGATGCCTCGATCAGGCCGCGCATCAGATCGATGTCGTAATTGTCGTGCTTGCCCTGCAGGACGGCGGCAATCCGCTCCAGCCCCATGCCCGTGTCGATCGACGGTTTCGGCAGGTCCTCGCGTTGATCCGACGTGACCTGTTCATACTGCATGAAGACCAGGTTCCAGATCTCGATGAACCGGTCTCCGTCCTCGTCCGGGCTGCCCGGCGGGCCACCGGAAATATGATCGCCGTGGTCGAAGAAGATTTCCGAGCACGGCCCGCAGGGCCCGGTGTCCCCCATGGCCCAGAAATTGTCATGAGTCGAAATCCGGATGATCCGGTCTTCAGACAGGCCTGCGATCTTTTTCCAAAGATCGAAAGCTTCGTCGTCTTCGGCATAGACCGTCGCGATCAGGCGCCCGGCGGGCAGGCCGTAATCCTTGGTTATCAGGTTCCAAGCCGCCTCAATGGCGTGTTCCTTGAAATAGTCTCCGAACGAGAAGTTCCCGAGCATCTCGAAGAAGGTGTGATGACGGGCGGTGTAGCCGACATTCTCAAGATCGTTGTGCTTGCCGCCGGCGCGGACGCACTTCTGAGATGTAGTCGCGCGGCTATAGGGCCGGGTCTCGGAACCTGTGAACACGTTCTTGAACTGCACCATGCCGGCATTGGTGAACAGCAGGGTCGGATCGTTCAGGGGCACGAGCGGCGAGGAATCGACAATCTCGTGCCCGTCGCGCGCGAAGAAGTCGAGAAATGCGGTTCGGATTTCGCTGGTGGTTGCCATGTCAGCCGGCCGGTCAGTCCTGGGGGCGTCCGCGAAGCGCAGTCACGCAGGACGCGTTTGTACCGTGCGACCGAATGCCTGTCGAGGTCACCAACAAGGGCCAAGGATCAAGATTGCGACCGGCTCCAAACGAACACGGCGCCCAAGAGGGCGCCGTGCGGGTTCATATCGTTCACCTGCAGAGCGGTCAGTCGCCCTCGGCCGCGCTGGGCGCGTGCCCGGGCGCATCGTCATCGTCCCTGAAGTCCTCGGGATTGCCCATCATGGCATCGGCGATGAGACCAGCATTGGCGCGAATCTTGTTCTCGATCTCCACGGCCATATCGGGATTTTCCTTGAGGAAGGTCTTGGCGTTCTCCCGGCCCTGACCGATGCGTTCATCACCATAGGAGAACCAGGCACCCGACTTGTCGATCACGCCGCCCTGGACGCCCAGGTCCAGCAGCTCGCCCATCTTCGAGACGCCCTCGCCATACATGATGTCGAACTCGATCAGCTTGAACGGCGGGGCAAGCTTATTCTTCACGACCTTGACCCGGGTCTGGTTGCCAACCACTTCGTCGCGGTCCTTGATCGAACCGATGCGGCGAATGTCGAGACGCACCGAGGCGTAGAACTTGAGCGCGTTGCCACCGGTCGTCGTCTCGGGGCTGCCGAACATGACGCCGATCTTATGGCGAATCTGGTTGATGAAGATGACAGTCGTATCGGACCGGGAAATCGAACCGGTGAGCTTGCGCAGCGCCTGGCTCATCAGGCGTGCGTGCAGGCCGGGCAGGGAATCACCCATTTCACCTTCGAGCTCGGCGCGCGGCACTAGTGCAGCCACACTGTCTACGACCAGAACATCGATGGCGCCGGAACGGACAAGCGTGTCGGCGATTTCGAGCGCCTGTTCCCCGGCATCGGGCTGAGAGATCAGGAGGTCGTCCAGATTCACCCCCAACTTGCGGGCATAGGTCGGATCGAGCGCATGCTCGGCATCGACAAAGGCACATGTCCCGCCGATCTTCTGCGCCTCGGCAATCACATGCAGGGCCAGGGTCGTTTTACCGGAGCTTTCCGGGCCATAGATTTCAACCACCCGGCCACGCGGCACTCCGCCGATGCCGAGCGCGATGTCGAGCCCGAGGGAGCCGGTGGAAATGGATGCGATCTCGACGGCATTGTCATCGCCCAGGCGCATGATCGAGCCCTTGCCATAGGCCTTCTCGATCTGTCCCAGCGCGGCCTCCAGGGCCTTACTGCGGTCTTCGGTGCTCATATTATCCTCGACGACGCGAAGCTGCGTGCTGCTCATTGATCGCTCCTTATTTCACAGGCCTCCGCGGCTGGAAATCGGCCCCCGACCGCGGATCAGAGCATCAATGTACTTGCTTTGTTCTCATTGTAAAGTTCTTTTTTTGTTCTCACCCAACAGCCCCCGTATTCCGGCCTTTTCGGGCCTGCCGGGTGCGGTCCGCGACAAGAACGCCAACTATACAATGACCACCGGATTCGGTCCTCCTAGGCGGGCACCCGTTCCATGACTTCCTTCACCTTGCCGGCCAGTTGCGCCAGGGAGAAGGGCTTTGGCAGGAAGTCGATGTCCCGGTCCTCGCCGAGCCGGTTGCGGAAGTTTTCCTCGGCATAGCCGGAGATACAGATCACCGGCAATCCAGGCTTGGTGTCCCAGATGTTCTTGATAAGGGTCGGGCCGTCCATCTCCGGCATCACCGCATCGGTGATCAGCAGATCAATCGGGTCCTCGACGACGCCCTTGAGCTCCATCGCCGCCTCGCCGGTGCGCGCCTCGAGCATCTTGTAGCCCTTGGCCCGAAACCCCGGCGTGTCCGAATGGGTAACGTTCTGCGAAATGACCTCGGTCAGGCGTGACAGCCACGCCATCTTCTTGATCATCATCTGCAACATAGGAATATTGTTGAAATCCATACGCGATCCCGGGATCGTCGCGCCGCCGGAAGAAGCCCCGAAAGACGCGAACAAAAGCAAATTTGTCGAAAACTTTATCGATCTCGCCCAGCATCTCGGCACGCTGTTAACAAACGGTAAAGCGGTATAGACTGAGGGCGAATAGTGGGAGGTTCGACGCACCCGCATCGTTCGCGCAGGAAAAGGTCCGGACAACGGACCCAATGCCGACAATCGCGGGACGACGGTAAAAAAATGCTTTATCTGACGCGTAAAATTGGCGAATCCATCGTCATTAACGACGACATCGAAGTGACAGTCGTCGACGTTCGCGGGAAATCCATAAAGCTGGGCATGACGTTCCCCGAGGACGTGTCGGTATATCGGCGCGAGGTGTATGACCGCATCCAGGCCGAAAAGGCCGCGGAAGCCGATGGCGGAAACGCCGAAGCCAGCACCGATACGGCGGACGAGCCGGCCGAATAACTCAGATTGACCCCACGCGAACCATGCCCGCGACAAGGGGTTTTCGCCGCTTCGGGCGCGTTTGCGATGCATGAAGCGACGGCGGCCTTAACCGCTTCTTAAGCATAATCCGCGAGGCTCAGGGCGCGCGGCAGAAGGCCGCCAAACAACGCCACGAGAATCTGCGTGCCAGCCAGTTCCCAAGTCGTTCCGGGCCCAGAGCCCGTCCGCACGACGGCCGGCGCCGAACCGCAGCTGACGCAAATCGAGAGCCCGGTGGACGTCACCTCGACGAATACCATCGCCTACGACCAGATCGCCGAGGCCCGCGTCTCCTGCCGCGGCCGTGGCCAGATTTCCCCTCCTGCAGCCCAGGTAGGGGCAGCAGGTGCTCGACATTATCTTCCCGTTCTAGGCGGCGCAGGCAGCAGAACCTAGTAGCGGAAAGCAGGCTAGGTAGGCCGCCCAGGCAGGTGGCCCGGGAGAAACCAAAAGGGCCGGCTCCAGGCAGGACCCGGCCCTTATCTTGTACGCAAACTCAAGGCCGTCCAACGTTTTGGCGACAATAGACAGGGTGGTGATCAGCGCATACATTCCAGCCTCTTTCGGGAATCCGACATGAACGAAGCCTCACCCCGGGCCATCCTCGATGATCTGCTGGCACGCGCCCAGGAGATTCGGACGCCGTGCGGCGCCGGCGAGATGATCTGGCGCGTCTGGGGAGACATGGGTTCGCCCGCCCTTGTGCTGCTGCACGGCGGGTTCGGGGCCTGGAATCACTGGGTCCGCAACATTCCGGCGCTGGAAGACCGTTACCGGGTCATCGTTCCCGACTTGCCCGGCTGTGGCGATTCCGCCGACCCGCACGAGCCCTATGACGCCGCCTCCCTGTCGGCCATCCTGTCCGACGGCCTGGACGCTGCCCTGCCCGCCGATGCCCCGTTCGACCTGGTCTCGTTTTCCTTCGGCGGCGTGCTCTCCGGCCCCATCGCACAGGCCCAGTCCGGCCGGATCGCCAGCCTGACCATTGTCGGCACGCCGATCCTGGGGCTGACCACCACCGGTCCCGCAAACGAGTTGGTCAGTGTGCCGGCCGAATTGCCGCCCGACGAAGCCGCACCGCTCTACCGCAGCAACCTGCAGAAGCTGATGGTGCACTACCCAGACGTCATCGACGGGCTGGCAATGACTCTGCACGTGGAGAACATGGCGAAGACCCGGCTGCGCTCACGCGGTATCGCACGGCGGACGATCGCGGCCGATGCCCTCCAGAACCCGCCCTGCCGGCTGAACTTCATCTACGGCGACGGGGACGTCACCCTGCACCCCGACATGGACACCATCCGGGCGCGCGTCGAGACCATCCAGCCCGGCGCCGCGTTCCATGTCATCCCGGACACCGGCCACTGGGTGCAATTCGAGGCGGCCGCGCGCTTCAATGCCCTGCTCAAGCAATTGCTTGTACAGGCCGGCTAGGGATTCCGGACCAGACCGAATCGCTCAATCGGTAACTAGCAAATTGCCCTCGTCATCCACGTCGAGCCCGGTCGCGCGGGCGGCCTCGAGCACCGAGGGGTGCCAGTTCGGCTTGCCCGGATCCGGGCCGCCGATGACAGCAAGCATCAATGCATCGGGATCGTCGGAGACGCAGCGGAACCCGCGATAGATGCCGATCGGCACATTGACCACATCGCCGACATCCAGGACCACGGACTGTTCCTCCTCTCCCTCAAGCCAATAAATCTCCCACTGGCCGCGCATCGGCACGAACACCTCCTCGGTCTCGTGCGCATGCAGGGCTGCACCACAGCCCTTCTTGGCCCGGATATAGCCGACGCTGAACCCGTGCGCCGGGGCCGAGATGATCGGCGCGAGCGCCGGATCGTCCACATTCTCAGTCACGTTCAGGCCGATGATGTTGATGTTCTCGCGCTCGTGCGCGGCCATGCGCATATCCAGAAACGCCAGCGGTGACCCCTTCATTTCGGAGGCCCGGGAGACATGGTTGGCGAGCATCTGCTCGCGACTCACGACAGGTGTCGACATTTTCCGTTTCCCTCGATGTTCCCGGTTCGCCTAGCGGCCCCTGGCCGCCAGTTCCACCCGCCGGCTGTAACGCGGATCGCCGCGCTTGATCTCGCCGAGCAGGTTCGAGGCCTTGAGCAGAAGCACATCGTTGGTGCCATCCGAATGCACGAAGCTCAACCCGTCGCGCAACAGCTTCTCGATCGGGTTTTTCTTCATGTATCCCGTAGCGGCCCAGAGCTCGAACGCCTCCATCAGCACCTTCACCGAATTCTCGGCCGCGTTGACCTTGCACAGGGACGCGGCAACGGAATCGGGCTGCCCCGAGTTCGCGGTCCAACCCGAGTACCAGAGGTAGAAGCGGGCGGATTCGATCAGCATGCGCATCCGCGCCAAACGCTGCGCCTGGATCTGATGCTCGAAGATCGGCTTGCCGCCCTGCACACGCTGCCTGGCGTATTGCAGGGTCACGTCATAGGCGCGTTGCGCGACACCGAGCACGGTCGAACCAGCCTGGATATTGGAGCCGAAGCGGGTCAGCAGGGCACCGAGCTCGGCAAGCGCGCCATTGGGCGTGCCCATCACATCGGCCTGGGGAATCTCCACATTTTCAAAGATCATGGTGCCGTTTGCGACGTTGCGCTGGCCCATCTTGTCCCAGATTTCCGTGACACTGTAGCCCGGCGTGTCGGATGTCAGCAGGAAGCCGGTCATGCTCTTGAGCGGCGGCTTGCGCATATCGGTCCGCGCCATGACGTAGATGACCTTCGCCAGACCGCCGTTGGAGATGTAGCGTTTCTCGCCGTTGAGAATCCACTTGTCGCCCTTCTTCTTAGCGGTCATCCGGACACCGCCGTCGGGCTTGTTGTAGGGCAGGATCGAGTCACTGCCCGACAGGGGTTCGGTCGCGGCAGCCGCCAGCAGGCAGGTCGGATCATCCAGCACGCGCGGCAGCCATTTGCGCCGCTGACGCGCGGTCGTGAGATGGCTGATCATGGTCATGATCTTCCAGGTCTGGTCGAACGCGACCGCGATGCCCAGATCGCCATAGGCCATGTTCTCACCCACCATCGAAAGGGTCAGCACATCCGCGCCGCCGCCGCCATATTCCTTGGGGATCGACAAGGTGCGCAAGCCCGCCTTGTCGGCCTTGCGAATGATGTCCCAGTTGAACGACTTGGCGGGATCCGGCTCCCGGTCGCCCGCATCGGCGACGGGAATGATTTCCTCAATCGCGAACTTGCGCGCCTTGTCTCGAAGGGCGGCCTGACGCTTGGTAAGGGTAAATTCGACCATCTTGGTCTCCTCCAGAAGTTTTGTTCTTATGCGCTCCGCAGTGCGGATGTTCAGTCGTCGTAGGTTAGTGCGCCGCGGCCGAGCAATGTCTCGGCCTGCAGGTCCTCGAACAATGTCTCCACCTCGGTGAAATGCACACGCTTGCCGACGGCGGGCTTGATGAGCCCCTTGGCCATGATCTCCATGGTTTCCATCAGCTCGGTCCGGGTGGAATGGCGCGATCCGGTAACGATCTTCTCGGAAATCAGGAAATCGATCGGGTTGATCTCGACATTGCCGGGCTTGGCACCGATCACAACGGCACGACCCGAAACCGCCAGCGCGGCGATACAGGCGCTGAATGTTTCCGGCGCCCCGACATAGTCCACGGCGGCGTCGACACCCTTGCCGTCGGTCAGTTTTTTTGCAGCCTCCGCCAGGTCGTCGACGGCGCGCACATTGATCACCTCATCCGCCCCCCACTGTTTGGCATAGTCGAGCTTCTCGTCCGAGATATCGGCCGCAATCACACGGGCGCCGAACGCCTTGACGACCTGGATTCCATGTACCCCGACACCACCGCCGGCGCCGACCAGGAGGACGTCATCATGCGGCGAGACGGCTGCACGCTCGCGCATGCAGTGCCAGTTGGTGTTGACCGCGTCGGCCGCGATGGCCGCGCCCTCATAGTCAAGCCCCTCGGGGATCGGCAGAAAGTTGCCCGCCGGCAGGCAGACATAGTCTGCATAGCCGCCATCCACATGGACGCCGACATAGCCGCCGTGATTTTCACACAAGGTCTCGCGCCCGCCATGGCACCAGCGGCAGTGGCCGCAATTCAAATAGAAATAGACCGCACAACGGTCGCCCGGCTTCACGTTGGTCACCCGGTCGCCCACGGCCACGATATCGCCGCCCAGTTCGTGGCCCATGACCCGCGGCGCCTCACCACCGAAAACCCCGGTCCGCATGGTGACAAGTGTCAGCCCGACACCGGCGGAACGCACCTTGAGGACGGCCTCGCCGGGCCCCGGGGTCGGGTCGGGACGCTCTTCGAGGGTGAAAGGCTGGCCCCACTCCTTGACGACCATCGCTCGCATCGCGCATCTCCCCTTTTCCCGCATCGTGCACGCATCTCTGTCGGGCGTGCTTGAGCAAACGCTAGCAGGTTTTCGGCAGGCATGCACAACCGGTCGACGCGCAACAATGCGCGTACCGGACGGTTTTTCAGATAGGCGAAATCAGACCCGAGGATCTACTCGTCGCGGTGGGTGCGTTCCATCCGCTCGTGGCGTTCCTGGGCTTCGATGCTGAGGGTCGCGATCGGCCGCGCGATCAGCCTGCGCACCCCGATGGGCTCACCGGTATCCTCGCAATAGCCGTACTCCCCCGCCTCGATGCGGCGCAGTGCCGCGTCGATTTTCGAGATGAGCTTTCGCTCACGATCACGGGTGCGCAGCTCGAGCGACCTTTCGCTCTCCAGCGTCGCCCGGTCCGCGATATCCGGCTCCTGCATGCTGGTCGTCTGCATGTTTTGCAGCGTCAGCCCGGACTCGCGCAGCAGTTCCTCGCGCCATGCGACCAGCCGCTGACGGAAAAACTCCTGCATCATCGGATTCATGAAGTCTTCTTTGTCGGCCGGAACATAGTCCGGAGAAAGCATGTTTGACGACATGACGTTCAATTTCCCTAAAACACTGTACCAAGGCCCTTCGGCTTATTTTGGGCGCGGAATATATGCGCGGCGCCCATCGGCGGCAAGTGCTAGTGCGTGACGAATTTGTGACGGGCGGCCGGGGTTCGGCAGAGACAACCCATTGAAACCTAACAAAATTGTCGATCTAGGATAAGTTTTCGGCCGTCTGGCCTGAAAATCTCAGCTTACCGAGAGTTTCGCCAGTTCCACACGGGCACGCAATCCGATCTTAGGTTCCATAGACGTTTCTGCCTCGCGCATCCGTCGCAGAGTTGACCCCGGCCCTGACGAGCAATCTAATGCGATTCGCCCGCACCCGGCACTCAACGCTTCCAGCGCACGGCACCCCATGACCGGCAACAAGACCCAGAAGTTTCACCATCCCGGCGCGGGACGCCGCAACGCCGTCCCGCACCCGAAGGGCCGGCAGGTCGACCCCGACGCGGTCGCCGAGATCCGCACCCTCCTGGGTGACGCACCGGTGCGCCGCGATTTGCTGATCGAACATCTGCACACAATCCAGGATGCGCATCACGGCCTCTCCCCGCGCCATCTCACCGCGCTGGCCGACCTGATGAAGCTGTCGCTGGTCGAGGTCTACGAGGTGGCGACATTCTATGCCCACTTCGATGTCGCGACCGACGATCAGGTGGATATGCCCGAGGTCACAGTCCGGGTCTGCGACAGCCTGCCCTGCATGCTTGCCGGCGCGGACCGGCTGCGCGCCGCGCTGGAAGAGGATGCAGACGCGACCGTCCGGATCACGCGCGCGCCCTGTATGGGCGGTTGCGATTACGCGCCGGTGGCCGAAGTGGGACACCGCCATATCAATGCCGCGACGGTCGACAGCGTGGGCGCCGCCGTCGCCGCGCGTGACGTCGCCCCCGAGGTCCAGCCCTACCAAACCCTGGAAGCAGCCCAGCAGCGCGGCGCCTATGCCATCTTCCAATCTTGCGTGGCCGAACACCGGACCTACGAGATGGTCCACTCGGCGCTCGAGCGCGCCGACCTGCGCGGCATGGGCGGCGCCGGATTTCCAGTGCCCGCGAAATGGGATTTCGTGCGCGCGGCCGAGGGTTCGCACACGCTGGTCATCAACGCCGACGAGGGCGAACCGGGCACCTTCAAGGACCGGTATTTCCTCGAACGCTCGCCCCACGCCGTGCTCGAAGGTGCGCTGATCGCGGCCTGGGCGGTCGATGCCGAACAGCTCTGGATCTATCTGCGCGACGAATACCCGGCGGCCCGCGAAATCCTGACGCGTGAAATCGCCGCCATCGAGGCCGCGGGCATCATCGGGCCGGGCTACATCCAGCTACGCCGGGGCGCCGGGGCCTATATCTGCGGCGAGGAATCGGCGCTGATCGAATCAATCGAGGGCAAACGCGGACTGCCGCGCCACCGCCCGCCCTATGTCGCGCAGGTCGGGGTGTTCGGCCAGCCGACCCTCGTCCACAATGTGGAAACCGTCTTCTGGATCCGTGAAATCATGGAGTCCGGCGCAGCCTGGTACAAGGACCAGGGCCTACGCGGGCATGCGGGCGTGCGCGCCTGGTCCGTCTCGGGCCGGGTCAAGTATCCCGGTGTGAAGATCGCACCCAACGGGGTCACCCTGAACGAACTGGTCGAGGAATATTGCGACGGCATGGCCGACGGCCACACGCTCAAGGCCTATCTGCCGGGCGGCGCGTCGGGCGGCATCCTGCCGGCGTCGATGGCGGACCTGCCCATGGCCTTCGGCACACTGGAGGAACATGGCTGTTTCGTCGGTTCGGGCGCCGTGGTCGTGCTGTCCCAGGAAGACAGTATCCGCGATGCCGCGATCAACCTGATGCAATTCTTCGAGGACGAGAGCTGCGGCCAGTGCACGCCGTGCCGGGTCGGGACCGAGAAGGCTGTCGCGCTGATGCAGGCCGGTAACTGGGACAAAAAATTGCTGGCAGAACTCTCCGATGCCATGCGCGATGCCTCCATCTGCGGCCTCGGGCAGGCCGCGCCCAACCCCATGGACAGCGTGCTGAAATACTTCGCCGACGAGGCTTGAGCCCTAGTCCCCGAACTCCCAGCGGTAGAGGCGGGAATCGTCCTGATAGCCGCCGTCCGCGGCGAAGGGTTCGTTGTTCCAGAACGCCTCCGCCGCCGCGGGGGCCACGTCCGACGACGTGTACTACGCGACCGTGTTCGATGTGGTCGTTGCCAACGCACACCAGGGCCGCGGCGTGGGACGGATGGTCCTGCAGGGGCTGCTCGACAAGCTGCCCTTCGACCGGATCTTCCTGACATCGGTGTTCGGCAAGGAGGGCTTCTACGAGAAGTTCGGCTTCCTCAGCCAGAACAACGCCATGGGCCTGTATGACGGCCCCGCCCTGACAAGCGCCGTACAACGGGGTGTGCTGACGGCGGGTGTCGGCTAAGTTCACGGGCAAGTCATTTCGATCATGCGCCGGGCTGGGCTAAATCTCAGCCCAGCCTTGCCCTTGTCCCTCAGGAGGTAGTACCCCATGGCGCTCCAACATCGTTTCAAACACTTGCTGACTGTGGCGTTTCTTGCCGCAGCGATGGTTCTCATCATGTCCGACAATTCCGAAGCCCAGGATCCCGTCACCACCTCCAGCGGCCTGCGATATATCGATTCCGAAGCCGGCGACGGCGAGGCCGCCAAGGCCGGCGACAATGTCATTGTGCACTACACCGGCTGGCTGTATGTGGATGGCGAAAAGGGCCGCAAGTTCGACAGTTCGAAGGACCGCAACCAGCCCTTCTCCTTCCCACTCGGCGCCGGACGCGTGATCGGCGGCTGGGACGAAGGCGTGGCCGGCATGCGGCCGGGCGGCAAGCGCACCCTGATCATCCCCCCGGCGCTCGGCTACGGCGCACGTGGGGCGGGCGGCGTGATCCCGCCGAACGCCACACTGATGTTCGACGTCGAGCTTCTAGAGATTCGCTGATCGCCTGATCCCACTGGACATAGATCGCGTGTACGCGGCACCCTGACCGGCTCATGAGCGAACCCATCCGTTTTACCCTCAACGGGCGTGAGGTCACGGCCGCGCCGGACGAGACGATCTGGCAGGTCGCCGTCCGCGAGGGCACCGACATCCCGCATCTGTGCTACGCGCCCGAACCGGGCTACCGGCCCGACGGGAATTGCCGCGCCTGCATGGTGCATGTCGAGGGCGAGCGGGTGCTCGCCGCCTCCTGCCTGCGCAAGCCCACCGACGGCATGGTCGTCGACACCGAGGCCGAGCGGGCTCGCAAGGCACGCGAGATGGTGTTCGAACTGCTGGTCGCCGACCAGCCCGACCGCGCCACAACCCACGATGGGGATTCGAAATTCTGGAACTGGGCCGACCGGTCCGGGGTCTCGGACAGCCGCTTTCCCGCCCGCGCGGCACCAGCGCCCGACACCAGTCATGCCGCGATGGCCGTCAATCTGGATGCCTGCATCCACTGCAATCTGTGTGTCCGGGCATGCCGCGAAGTGCAGACCAACGACGTGATCGGCATGGCTGCGAGAGGGTCAGGCTCGAAGATTGTCTTCGACTTCGACGATCCGATGAGCGAGTCGACCTGCGTGGCCTGCGGCGAATGCGTGCAGGCCTGTCCGACCGGGGCCCTGTTGCCATCGACCATGGTCGATGAAGCGGGTGTCGGCGTCGCCAAGGCCGACCGGTTGGTGGACAGCGTCTGCCCGTTCTGCGGTGTGGGCTGCCAAATCACCTATCACCTGAAGGACGACCGGATTCTGAAGGTGGAGGGGCGCGACGGCCCGGCCAACGAACAGCGCCTGTGCGTGAAGGGCCGGTTCGGGCTGGACTATGTGCACCACCCCCATCGGCTGACGAAACCGCTGGTCCGCAAGGATGGCGTCGGCAAGCGCTGGGACGACCAGGTCGATCCGGCCGACCCCTCGACCCATTTCCGCGAAGCGACGTGGGAGGAGGCCCTCGACGCCGCGGCGGCAGGCCTTGCCAAGGCGCGTGATGAACATGGCGGCAACGCGGTGGCCGGGTTTGGATCGGCCAAGGGCTCGAACGAGGAAGCCTATCTGTTCCAGAAGCTGATCCGGGCGGGCTTCCGGACGAACAATGTCGACCACTGTACCCGGCTGTGCCACGCCAGCTCGGTCGCAGCCCTGATGGAGACCATCGGCTCAGGCGCGGTCACCGCGCCCTTCACCGCAGCGGAGGATACCGACTGTATCATCGTGATCGGCGCCCGGCCGACCGAGAATCACCCGGTCGCCGCGACCTATATCAAGGACGCGGCCCGGCGCGGCGCGAAGCTGATCTGCATCGACCCGCGTGGCTATTCCCTCACCCGCCACGCCGATCATTTCCTCCAATTCAAACCCGGCACTGACGTCGCGCTGCTGAACGCGATCATGCATACGATCGTGGACGAAGGGCTGGTCAACGCGCAGTACATCGCCGGATACACCCAGGATTACGAGGCGCTGCGCGATTCCCTGACGCCGTTCACGCCCGAGGCCATGTCCGAGGTGTGCGGCATCGACCCCGAGACCATCCGGGACGTGGCGCGGACATATGCCACCGCGGACCGGTCGATCATTTTCTGGGGCATGGGCATTTCCCAGCATGTGCACGGCACCGACAATGCGCGCTGCCTGATCTCGCTGGCGCTGATGACCGGCCAGGTCGGACGCCCCGGAACGGGTCTGCACCCCCTGCGCGGACAGAACAATGTCCAGGGGGCGTCGGATTCGGGGCTGATCCCGATGGTCTATCCCGACTATCAGCCTGTCACCGACCCGGATACCAGAGCCCGGTTCGAGGCCCTGTGGGACGTCGACGGGCTCGACCTCGAGCCCGGCCTGACAGTCGTCGAGATCATGGATGCGGCGCGCGCCGGGGACATTCACGCGATGTACGTGATGGGCGAAAACCCGGCCATGTCCGATCCGGACCAGCACCATGCCCGCCAGGGGCTCGCGAGCCTCGACCACCTGGTGGTGCAGGAAATCTTCCTGACCGAAACCGCCTTCCATGCCGATGTCATCCTGCCGGCCTCGGCCTGGCCCGAGAAGTCCGGCACCGTGACCAACACCAACCGCCAGGTCCAGCTGGGCCGCCCCGCCCTCGATGTGCCCGGAGACGCGCGCCAGGACCTGTCGATCATCCAGGATATCGCCAACCGGATCGGCCTCGACTGGAACTATACCGGTCCGCGCGAGGTCTATGACGAACTGCGCGAGGCGATGCGCTCGATTGACGGCATCACCTGGGACCGGCTCGAGCGCGAGGATGCCGTCACATATCCGTGCGGGGCCGAGGACGAACCGGGAACCGAAATCATGTTCGCGTCCGGCTTCCCGACCGCATCGGGGCGCGGCCGGTTCGTCCCGACGGAATTCGCGCCGCCCGACGAACTGCCCGACGCGGACTATCCGATGGTGCTGTCGACCGGGCGATTGCTCGAACATTGGCACACCGGCGCGATCACCCGGCGGGCGACCATCCTCGACCATCTGGAGCCCGAGGCCGTCGCCTCGCTTCACCCGCGCGAGATGAAACGCCTCGACATCTGGCCGGGTGATCCGATCCAGGTCTCGACCCGGCGCGGCACCATCGAACTTGCGGCCCGTTCGGATCGCGATGTGCCGGAGGGCATGGTGTTCATCCCGTTCTGCTTTGCCGACGCGGCAGCGAACCTGCTCACCAATCCGCAGCTCGACCCCTACGGCAAGATCCCCGAGTTCAAGTTCTGCGCCGCAAAGGTGCAAAAGGCGGAACGGGACGCGGCGGAGTAACCGAGCGGTTTGACTCCCGCCGCGCGCCGCCGGACACTTTCCGCCGGATCAGACCGGAGGAAAGCCCATGGACACCCCGAAAATCTCCATCGACGAAATGGAAGACAAGCACGTCGTGCGCTACGCCGACTGCAACGGCTCCGACCTCGCCTATCTCGACCAGCGCATCCCGGGCCACGAGCGCGAGATCGTCAACGTCATCGGCATGAACGTGACGGAGAACATGGACGATCCCGATCTGGTGCCGAAGCTTGGCAACGCCGTCGGGTTCTCGCTGGTCTACAACAAGACCCATCCCGGCTCGGGCTCGGGGCCGGCCTTCCATGTCCACCAGACCGAAGAGGTCTTCGTGCCCATGAAGGGGACGTGGGAGGTGGTCTGGCTCGAGGGTGACGAGGAACGCGCCATCGCGCTGGAACCGCTGGACGTGGTCAGCGTCCCCGTCGGCGTTTACCGGGGGTTCCGCTGCATCTCGGGCGAGGCGGATGCGATGATGCTCGCCATCGTCGGCGGCCCGGATGCCGGGAAGGTGTCGTGGCACCCCAGCGTCATCGAGCGCGCCCGCGAGACCGGCCCCAAGGTCGACGACGAGGGAAATCTGCAACAGATTGCCGCGGAGTAAGTCGCACCGCGCGATCATCCTAATGCTGAGCCTGTCGAAGTACGAGGATGATCGCCCTCTCCTTCGCCAAGCTCAGGATGAGGGCTCCATCAAACAACATGTCCCGCCTGCGCTCGCGCGCGTAACGAAAAGGTGGAAAAAGAAAAGGCCCGGCACGCAATTCCGTACCGGACCCCTCAGATCTAAGACAGAGCATTTTCTACGGGCAGGTCTTCTTGTCCCCCCTTTCCCGCCGTTCCGGCGCCAGGCACCGAACCTTTCTTTGCTCTACTCTCCTCCCCTCCCTCGGGCCGTGAAGCGCACCGCCAACTTGTTGCCGACTGGCGCGCGGCGCCCCGGCTTTTGGTAGGCGCCTTTATTCGGCCGAGGGATTTAATTGAGTCCGGAGCGAAGAGTCAATTCACGACTGAAATGGATTCTAGGAATTCAGTTTTGTGAAAATTTCAGCCGCCGCGTTCACATCGTCCGGGCGGTTGATATTGAAGAACGGGTCCACAACCGAAGCGGGAAACGAAACGCACGCAAGCCCGTGCCGTGCCGTCCAGGATTCGACCTTGCGAACCCGGTCTTCCACTAGTGAGCGGCGCAGGTCCGCCTGCAAATCCACAGGCCAGAGGCCGAAGACCGGGTGACGCCGACCACGCGATTCCGCACATGCAAGCATGACGTTCTCATTCGCAGTCGCATCGGCGAGTTGCGGAACGAGATCGGCCGGAAAAAACGGCGCATCGGTGGGGAAAGTCGCAATCCAGCGACAATCCGCCGCGTGCGCCGCTGCCCACTCCATGCCCGCCAGCACGCCGGCGAGAGGGCCGGCCGACCCGCCATCGTCTTCGGTCACGCTGTCCGCAACCACCGGCAGGCCGAACGCATCGAACCGGGCCGGGTCGCCATTGGCGTTGATCACCAACCGAGAGACCTGAGGCGTGGCACGCGCGATGGCGTGGGCGAGCAGCGGCCGACCGGCCAGTTCGACCAGCGCTTTGTCGCAGCCGCCCATGCGCCGCGCCTGCCCGCCGGCGAGGATCAGGCCGAGGACATCGCTGGAAAGAGGTTTGGTCAGGCCACATCCTCCCGCGCGCCCTTCCGGACTGCATTCGCGGGTTCGTCTCCATCCGCAGCGTCCGCGTCGAAGACGATCCGGTCCTGCCCCGCGAGTGCCATGAAGCGCTTGCCGCGGGCCCGGCCGATCAGGGTGAGGTTCGCCTCGCGGGCGAGCTCGACCCCCCAGGCCGTAAAGCCCGAGCGGGAGACCAGGATCGGGATTCCCATATGTACGGTCTTGATTACCATCTCCGAGGTCAAGCGACCGGTCGTGTAGAAGATCTTGTCGTCGGCCGAAACGCCGTTGAGG
>MDTE01203174.1_pt1 | contig 29663 bp, 23 predicted proteins | sample 811231 | NCBI WGS metagenome assembly MDTE01 (sample SAMN05326651, study PRJNA326480) | marine metagenome | isolation source: seawater | place: Indian Ocean: Red Sea | collected 2010 | reverse complement strand
CGGTTCCATTAGACTCTATGATTGATAGTGATGGAATACCTCATTTGCCTAAACTTGGCCAAGGTCTAAATTTACTTTTTATCGAAACTTATTGGTCATATCCAGGAGCAATTTTTCATCCGCATAATGATTTTGTAGTTCAAAAAAAGTAATGATTTTTAACAAATTAAGAATTAATAATATAACTCTTAATAATAGAGTTGTAGTTGGTCCTATGTGTCAGTATTCAGCACAAAACTCTAAGCCATCTAACTGGCATTTTAATCATCTTAAAAAGTTATCTCAACTAGGAGCAGGAGCATTAATTTTTGAATCTACATTTCCATCTCAGGATGCAAGAATATCTAAGAAAGATTTAGTTTTATCAAACAATAAAGACTTAAAATTTTTTAAAGATATAGTAAATGATATTAAAAAATTATCAAAAATTCCATTGGGTTTTCAAATAAGTCATGCAGGCAAAAAAGGATCTAGTCATATTCCTTGGGAAAAATTTAATTCTCCTTTATCCAAAAAAGATGGTGCATGGAAAACATATGCTCCATCAGCTATTAGAAGAGATAGATATTGGCCAATACCATTTGAACTTAATTTAAAAAAAATAAATAAAATTAAAAAAGATTTTGTTAATTCTGCTAAATTATCAAACAAATCAGGTTTTGATATTCTTGAACTACACATGGCTCATGGGTATTTGTTACATCAATTTTTTTCTCCTATTTCAAATCGACGTAATGATCAATATGGTGGCACTTTAGGTAAAAGAGCAAATTTTTTGCTCGAAATAGCAAGCGACCTAAGAAAAATTTGGCCAAAGGATAAAGTTCTAGGAGCACGCGTTACAGCAGATGATTGTTTAAAAAATGGAATTACAATGAGTGATTGTTTATATTTAGTTAATGAACTTAAAAATATAGGTTTTGATTATGTTACTCCAGCAAGTGGAGGAATTATTCCATTTACAAAAAAAAAAATAAGACCTTGTTATCAAGTGAAGTATTGCAATGCATTAAAAAAAAAAGTGAACATAAAAGTTTATGCAAATGGAATGATAAGAACAGAAAAAGAAATTAACAATATTATATCAAATAATTATGCAGATTTTGTTGCGGTATCCAAACCTTTTATCAATGATCCGTATTGGTTATATAAAATTGGAAATGATAATAAAAAAAGTTTACAAATTGATAAACAGTATCATAGGTGTTTTTAATATATATTTGACTTTTAAAAATTTCTAATTTTTTAACAATTTACTAGTCTTTAGTTTTAAATTTTTTTGTAGGATTTTTCTGACAATCCTAGGAGGTGGATATCTTTTAAATTTTAAAGTTTAATAACAATTTTTGCTGCTTGGTCTCTTGTTTTATATCTTTATAACTTTAATGCTCTTTTATTGTGTTATTATCTAGCTATACCTTATCTTTTGCTACAATTTAGTTTCATCATTATTATTTTCATCAATAATCTAAAGTATTTACAATTTTCGGTTGAAAATGTACAAGACAAATAATTAATAATTTGCTATCAAATAATAGAAATTAAGTGAGAATTTAATAATTAATTAAATGACAAAAAATCCTTTAAATATAATGTTTGGTGATTTTACCTACTACAATCGTCATACCATGTATTCTAGATACACTCCACTAGCTATAGGTAATATTGCGCAATTTGCAAAACAAGAATTTAAAGATGATATTGAAGTTTCAATTTTTAAAAATGCGGAAAAATTTTTAGAAAAAGCTAAAGAAAAAAAACCTAATGTTGTAGCATTCTCTGTTTATTACTGGGCCTTGGATTTAACAAAGTATGTAGCCATGCAGTGTAGAAAAATTTTTGGGGATGATGTGACAATTGTTTTAGGAGGACCTTGTATTGATAGTAATAAAAAGCAACAAATAAAATTTTTAACCAAAACATTTCCATGGGCAGATGTGATAGCTGTTAACGAAGGAGAGCTTAGTTTTAATAGTATAATAAGAAGGCTTATTGCTGGAAAAAAAGAAGATGCATTTAAAGAACCAATAGATGGTGCATCATTTATGTTAGATAAGGAATTAATTCAAGGTAAACCAACAGGTTTAACTATAGATTTGAGTACAGTTGGCTCTCCATACTTATCAGGTTTGTTAGATGATTTTATGAATACAGATTACCAACCATTAATTCAAACTTCTAGATTTTGTCCATATACATGTGCATTTTGTGTATCAGGTAAAAATAGAGGAAAGTTAAGAGGATATCCTTTAGAACAAGTAAATGAAGAGTTAATTTATGTAGCAAAAAAATTTGCTGACAGACCACATATGACAATGTTTTTAGCTGATGAAAATTTTGGAATTTTAAAAAGAGATGTGGAAGTTGCAGAAATGATAAAGAAATGTCATATTGATTATGGTTTTCCCGAAAGTTTATTCTTTTATAATGATAAGAGATTTACTGAGACATCTAGAAAAATTATAGAAATATTAGGACCAATAAATCATATTGGTCTTGCTTTAGCATTACAATCCGAAAATCCTGAAACATTAAAAGCAATAAGTAGAAGAAACGTTACAGAGGATGAAATAAAAGAAGCAATATTATGGGCAAGCAAATTAGGTATAAGAACTACCACAGAATTAATATTTGGTATGCCATTTGAGACAAAAGATAGTTTTGTAAAACAGCTTGATACTGCAGTAAAAAGAGGTTTTGACTCTGTTTTGGCACATAATTTATTTATTATGGACGGTATCGAGCTTAATCGACCTGAGAAAAGAGAGGAATTTGGAATAAAGACAAAATTTAGAAATCTAGGAGTTGAATATGGCAAGCACGATGGCAACTTCTTTTGCGAACATGAAGAAGTGGTTATTGAAACAAAAACACTATCATATCAAGATTTTTTAGATGTAAGAGGTTTAAATTTTTTATTTTATGCTGTATTTGCTTTTAATTATCAAAAATGGTTTTTTCAATTTATAAGAAATGAAAAAATTTCTCTTCCAGATTTTTTTGAAAAATTTTTAAAACCTAATAGAGATGAAAATTGGCCAAAAGGCTATTTAAAATTTCTTGACGACTTCAAAAATGCTGTTGAGGGGGAATTATTTGATACTAGAGAACAAATGGTATCTTATTATAAAAAAATATATGAGAAAAATGGTAACGAAGTTGGGGACCCTTCCAGAATAAATATTAGTTTTGGTGCAAGACTTATTTACTTAGAAAATGATTGGATCGAAGAGGTTTTAATGAGGCATTTAAAAGCTCTTTTAAATGATATTAACTTCGAAAATAACAAATTAATTGCAAAAAAATTGGTTAGTTTGGCTCAAAGACAGAGAATAAATTTAAGACATTTATCAAAAATTGACCCATTAAACTTTTCTTTCGATGTAATTAATTGGCAAAAAAATAAGTTTAAAGAGTCTTTATATAATTTTAAAATGCCAAATAAAGATATTGTTTTTAGTACTAATGAAAACCATAAATCAAAAATTGACAGCTTTAATAAAAGATTTTCAAAGGAGAAGGATATTGATTTTTATTATGAAGCATTAGAGTTTATAAGGCCTATATCTCTTACTTTACATGATCTGTCATATTCCGGAAAATAAATCCCAAAGATAAGGATTAAACAAATGAGCAATATTGGTCATAATAACCCCCCTTTAGACCCTAAAAAAGCAATAGAAAAAAATATTGAAAGAAAAAAAACTATTCTTGATAGAGATCCTCAATTTTACAATGAAGTGCCATTGCCAAGTTGGATAGAGTTAAGTTTAATAGATGTTTGTAATAGAACATGTAGTTTTTGTCCTAAATCTGACCCCGCTGTTGCACCTGATACTTATAATAAAATGGAAATTGTATTAATAAAAAAATTAATTAAAGATTTAAAGAAAATTAATTTTCAAGGAGCATTTAGCTTTTGTGGCTATGGTGAACCATTACTTCATCCTAATATTATTGAAATTTCTAATGCCCTGGGTGAATTTTGGGCGATCGAAGTTGTTACAAATGGTGATCCACTAAATATAGATAATATAATTAAATTATATAATTCAAAAATTACCAAAGTAGTTGTTAGTATGTACGATGGTCCAGAACAATTATCGCAATTTAAAAAACTTATGAAAGACGCAAATATACCTGATAATTTTTTAGTTTTAAGAGATAGGTGGCATAAAGGTGAAGAGTTTTCAGATTATATTACAAATAGAGCAGGTACCGTGACCTCAGGTAAGCAAGTTGAGGCAGCAAAACTATCTAGCAAAAAATGTTTTTATCCTGCATACCATGCTCAAATTGACTGGAATGGTGATTGTTATTTATGCCCACATGATTGGCAAAGAAGAAATACTTTAGGAAATATAATGCAAAAAGAATTTTTTGAATTATGGAATAGTAAAATTTGGAATAATTATAGAAAAGCTTTATTTGATGGAAAAAGGCAGAAGTCTCCTTGTTTACAATGCAATTGTGATGGAACTGTTCATGGATCTAAACATTATAATGCATGGCTTGCTGCTTGGAATAAAAAATAAAAAATTATGAATAAAATAAAAAAAAAAATGTATTCTTACACAATATCAAATGGAAAAATGGTAGGAGATTTTGAGGGATATTATAAAAATTTTAAAGATCCATTTTTTCAAACAAAAAAAGAAAAATTTGAAACATCAAAAAGAGCTATAGTTAATTATTGTAAACTTATTAAAAATAAAAGTAAAAAAAAATTAAAAGTTGTCGAAATAGGATGTGGTTTTGGTGATTTAACCAAAGAATTATCATCTCTTGGATTTAAAGCATACGGTACAGATATTAGCAAAACTGCAATCAGAAAAGCAAAAAAAAATTCTAAATGTAATTTTATAACTTCAGACTTCCTAAATGAAAAACTTTATCTAAAAATTAAACCAGACATTTTTATTATGTCCGAAGTTACTTGGTATGTGCTTCCAAAATTAAAAAATTTTTTAAAATTTATAAAAAAAAACTTTAAAAATAAATACTTAATTCACACTTTGGCTATTTATTACCCTGGTAAACAAAAATATGGTAGAAATTATTTTACAAATTTAAAAGGAATACTTAAATTTTATAACTTAAAATATATTGAGTATGGTGAAAAATGGAATTCTGAAGAAGGGAGGACATTTTTTTTGGCGAAAATTTAAAAATCTATGAAAAGTAAAATTTTAAATAATATTAAATTAGATTTTAAAAAAAATTTAAATTTAGCTATTAAATATCACAATAGAAATTATCACGAAAAGGCCATTAAATTTTATAAAAAAATTCTTAAACTATACCCTAATAACTACAAAGTACTTTTTAATTTAGGCACAATATATACACAAGTAAATCAATTTTATTTAGCAAAAAAAATATTTTTAAAATTAATAAAACTTAATCCAAAATTTTTTTGCACTTACTATAATCTTGGAATAGTTTTTCAAAAATTAGGAGACTATAAAAAAGCAATAACATCATATAAAAAAGCTATTAGTCTAAATAAAATTGATTTTGCTTCATATAATAATTTAGGTAACATTTACAAAAATACTCAGGAGTTTAAAAAAGCAATTCATTTTTATAAAAAAGCCATAAAAGTCAACCCATTGCTTTCTGATGTATATTACAATATCGGGATAGTTTTTCAGGAACTGGGAAATCATAAACAAGCAATAACTTCATATAAAAAAGCTATTAGTTTAAAAAAAAATGATCCTACAGCATATAATAATCTTGGTGCAGTATTTAATGAATTAGGAGAGCATAAAAAAGCAATTCTGTGTTTTAAAAAATCTATTAAAATTAAACCTAATAACCCAAATGCATATAATGGAATAAGTATAATTCTTCAAATACAAGGAAAACATGGCGAGTCAGTAAAGTATTCCAAAAAAGCAATGTCTTTGAGGCCAAATTCTATTTTGGCACATCGTTTAATAGCTAATGTAGAAATAACGCAATTAAAAAACTTTAAAAAAGCCATCAAACAAAGCTACAAATCTGTCAAAGTTCACCATCGAACGTCTAATTTTATTAATAATTCTATTTCTGTAACTAGACTTAAACACGATGTGGAGCAAGCGAAATACTTGTTTTCAAATAAACATAAAGTTAATGGATTAAAAAAGTTTATAAAAGTTGGTCATAAAATTTTAAAAAGAAAAAAAAATTCCTTGAATAAAAATAATATAAATAAATCAATTTTATTAGACAAAAACGAAATTAAATTTTTATTACCATATTATAAAGAAAATTTTATTTATAAACCAAAGAAAATAATAAAAAAATTTATCAATCCTCATAACGATTGGAACGAAATAGAGAGAAAATATTTTAACGATGTTAAACAAATTATGTATATCGATAATTTTTTGTCAGAGGAAGCAATTACGGAATTAAATAAATTTTGTTTAGCATCAAAAGTATGGAATAGAGAGCATAAAAATAAATATTTAGGAGCTACATCAGATAGAGGTTTTATAAGCACGATTCATTTAAAAATTGCAACTGATTTAAAAAAAAATTTACCTAAAATATTTGGTAAACATAGATTGCAAACATTTTGGGCTTATAAATATGAACCAAAAATAAGCAAAGGGATTAATATTCACGCGGACTCAGCTGTAGTAAATTTAAACTTTTGGATTACACCCAATAAATACAATTTAAATAAAAATAGTGGGGGTCTAAGAGTTTATGATGTTCCAGCACCAAAAAACTGGCCATTTGCAAAATATAATAGAAACACAGAAGATATATTAAAATTTCTTAAACAAACTAAATCAAATTATATAGATATACCGCATAGATATAATAGAGCGGTATTATTTAATTCAGCTTATTTTCATCAAACCCAAGAAGTTAATTTTAGGGATGTGTATGAAGGCAGAAGAATAAATATCACATATTTATTTGGTGATAGAAATTTTTATGTGCCAGTTTAGTTTTTTTAAGATTTAATTATAAAATGAAAAATATAAAGTTTTCTATAATAGTTGTTTCATTGAATACAAAGTTAGATTTTCTTTTAACATTAAAATCAATTGAAAAACAAACTTTTAAGAATTATGAAATTATAGTTGTTGATGGTGATAGTAATGATGGAACTATAGAAGAAATTTCTAAATATAAAAATATTATTTCTAAAAGTATCATTGAAAAAGATAATGGTGTTTATGATGCAATGAATAAAGGAATAGATTTATCTGATGGTGAATGGATTATATTTATGAATTCTGGCGATACTTTTTTTGATGAAAATGTATTAGAACAATTTGAATTAAATAATTGTTCTGAATTTGAAATTGTATATGGTGATACAGTAATTAATACTAATGAATTTGATTATTTACAAAAATCAAAAAATTTTACTGATAAAACGTTAATAATGCCATTCTGCCACCAATCAGTTTTTGTAAAATCTGAACTTTTAAAAGAAAAAAAATTTTCAACTAACTATAAATTATCTAGCGATTTTGATTTTTTTGTATCTTGTTTTTTAGAACATAAAAAATTCAAAAAAATTTATATGAATATTTCTAAAGTAAAGTCAGGCGGGTTGGCTGATATTAATCGACAAAATGTTTACAATGAAAATATAAAAATAATTAAAAAAAATTATAATAATACAAAAAATTATTATTTATTGTATTTTATTAAATTATTTCAATACTTCAAAGATATAATAAAATTTTTTTTTCCGAAAAAAATTATAATTTTAATTTTAAAAATTAAATATGAAAAAAAGTTAAAGAAATAAAAATGTTAATATTAGGATTAAATGCTTTTCATGGAGATGCCTCAGCTTGTATTATCAAAGATAATTTAATTATTGCTGCTGCAGAAGAAGAAAGGTTTACAAGGATTAAACATGCCGCTGGTTTTCCGATTAATGCAATAAATTTTTGTCTTAAGAAAGCTGGAGTAGAAATTAATCAGATTGATCATATTACAATTAATAGAAACCCAAAACAGAAAATAATTCCTAAATTATTTTATGCATCTTTTAAATTATTAAATTTTAATTTTATTAAGAATAGATTAACAAATTTAAAAAAAATTAATTCTATAAAAATCCAGTTAGAAAAAAATTTTAAAATTAAAATTAAAGCAAAAATACATAATATAGACCACCATATCTCACATATCGCAAGTTCAGTTTTTTTTTCTGGCTTCAAAGATACAAATTTTATTTCTGTAGATGGATTTGGAGATTTTGTTAGTACTGTAACAGGTTATTATGATGGAAAAAATATTGTAAAATTTAATGAAGTTCAATTCCCACATTCTCTTGGTCTCTTTTATACTGCTATGACACAATTTTTGGGTTTCAACAAATATGGAGATGAGTATAAAGTTATGGGTTTAGCTCCTTATGGTGAACCGATATATTTTAATAAGTTAGAAGAAATACTACAATATGATAAAAAAAAACTTTTTAAGTTAAATTTAAAATATTTTTTACATCATAAAGGAAATGTAGATATGACATGGTTGGATGGTGAGCCTAAAATAGGAAGGGTATTCTCAGATAATTTAATTAAATTTTTAGGAAATATAAGAAAAAAAAATGAGGAAATTAATCAGTTTCACAAAAATATAGCTTCATCAACACAAAAAATTTATGAGGAAATTTTTATCAAAATTGTAAACGATCTTTACGAAGAAAATAAAAATAAAAATCTATGTATATCAGGTGGTTGTGGAATGAATTCAGTAGCTAATGGCAAATTATTTAATAATTCTAAGTATGAGAATATATATATTCCATCAGCTCCGGGTGATGCTGGCGGAGCGCTAGGGTCGGCAACATACGTAAATAATTTATTAGGTAAAAATGTTACCAAATATTTAGATAACCCATATCTTGGACCGAATTTTTCTGAAAATGAACTTTCAAATATTTTAGATAAATATTCGATCGAGTTTAAAGATAATCTTATAGATTTGAAAAAAATTAATGATTTAAATGAAATAAATTCTATAATAGCCAAATACATCTCTAAAGGATTAATAGTAGGATATTTTGCAGGCAAAATGGAATGGGGACCAAGATCTTTAGGAAATAGGTCAATACTTGCAGATCCTAGGGACCCAAATATAAGAAAAACATTAAATTTAAAAATTAAGAGGAGAGAAAGTTTTAGACCATTTGCTCCTTCAATATTAAAAGATTTTACCAAAGAATGGTTTGAAATAGATGATGAAGTTCCATTTATGTCAAAGGTTTTCAATATCAGGGAGAATAAAAAACAATTTATACCTGCAGTAACTCATATAGATGGAACTGGGAGATTACAAACAGTATCAAAAGATTATAATCATAATTTTTATATGTTAATAAAAAAGTTTTATGAAATTACAAATGTACCTATGGTATTAAATACATCTTTTAATGAAAATGAACCTATTGTATGCAAACCTGAAGAAGCTATTGATTGTTTTTTGAGGACCAAGATGGATATATTGGTATTAGAAAACTTTATATTGTCCAGAAATTAAAATGGCAATTTTTTCAAATATTTCAAACGAAATACCTATACTGGGCGTTTTATTTTCAATATTATTATTTACAGGATTTTATCAAATAGGTAATTTTATTTGTAAATTTAGGTTAGTTAATCAAGCTCTTTCTATTATCTCTGATGTAGATTATTTAAAACATGCATTAGGTGTTATTTTTTTACTTGTAATTATACACCCAGTAATTTTATTTTTTCCCTACTCAAAAGAATTTTTATATTCAATAAGTTTTATATTATTAATTTTAGGAGCAATAAGTTTTACAAAATTTTCAACTAAAATTATTTTTTTTAAAGAATTTTTAAATTTTAAAGTAAAAAATTTACATAAAGATAAATATGTGATTATATTTATAATCATTGGTTTGTTATTACTTTCATTAGCTCCAAATACAGATGCTGACAGCTTGGATTATCATCTTCGAACAGCAAAATTTATAGCAAAATATGGTAAATTTCCTGAAAATATATTTCATTTTCATGAGAGACTTTCTGGACCAGGAGAAATTATAATTGCAATTGGTATATTGTGTGGAGCAAGTAGTTTTGGAAGTTTTATTCAGGCATCTGGTTTAATTATTCTTTATGGAATTTTTAAAAAAATTTCCTTAAAAAAAAATATAAATTCATCGATATTTTTTTTAGTTTTATTAACAGCACCAATAATTATTTTTTTAACCTCAACTGCAAAACCACAGTTATTTTTTATTTGTTCATCTTCAATTGTTTTTGCGCTTTATTTTTTTGATAAAAAAACCAATAAAAATCAAAATTTGGAAGTTATAAAAATTATTATTTCTTTAATAATTATCTATCTTTCTTTTCAAGCTAAATTTTCTTTTATTCTCAGTAGCTTTTGTTTTTTCATTTTACTTTTTGCAAATTCATTTATTAAAAAAAATATTAAAGAATTTATATTTATAAGTATTACTCTAGCCCTATTTATAGTTTTACCTCCTATGATATGGAAATATATTAAATTCGAATTTAGTTTGTTTGAACAGTTAATTTCACCAGTGCCTTTAAATATTTCAGGGATGGATTACTTTCTTTTGTATTTAACAAGACTTGGAGGTGGTAAATCATTTTTTTCTTATATAATTCCAGAAGATTTACACCAATTTACTAATTCTTTGGGTTTAGGTTTGTTATTTATTTTTTTATTTAGGTTTGAAAAAAATAGTAAAACAAAAATTATTTTTTTCTTAATATTTTCTTTTATTATTATTTCATATTTTTTTGGCCAAAGAACAGAAAGATTTTTTTATGAACCATTAATATGGATAATCTTTTCATCAATTTTTTTTGGAATTAGATATAAATTGAATTTTTTAAAGTATTTGTTTAGATTCCAAGTTTATGGATTAATTGTAGTAATAATTTATGCTTTAATAAACTTGTCATCGGGCTCAATAACAAAAGAATTGAGAGAAAAAGTTTTAAAAAAAAATGCAAATGGATATTCACTTTACAAATGGGCCAATGAAACTCTAGATGATGACGATCTTATTTTAACTTTACACAGATCTATATCTTTTAGATTTGACAAGTCTTTACATTTTGAATTTATTCCTTTTAGAGGCTTACAAGGACATACTAGAGAGAGATATATAAATATTTTAATTAAAAAAAAACCCAAGTATTTGTTAACATATGGAAAGGGAGAAATGCCAAAAGTTTTTGATGAGATTAAAAAATGTGTTGGAAAATTGGTTTATTTTAAAAAAGATGTTGGAATTCATGGTGCAAGAAATCCATTTAGAGCAGTCGATACATATAATGGGTATATTTATATATTTAATAACGACTTACTTCCAGACTGTATAGAATAATTTTATATTATCTAAATACAAGATTATTTAGTGTTTTTTTAAGACAACTATGTAATATTGAAAGTTATTAACAAAAAATTTTTGAAATATATTTTCTAGTTTAAACAAAATATATAACATTTTTTTTCCTAAATAATTATTAAAAAAAATTTTTTTTTGATGTTGAGAAGCAAATGATCTCCAGGGATATAAATCAACTTTAGCATGATTGTCAAATTGATACCACCATTTTAATGGATGGCAAAAAAAATAAATATTTTTTTTTTTCGTTTTATTATAACCAAATATTTTTTTAAACTTATTAATTATAGTATCTGGATTACTATAGACAATTATTATAGGTGAGCCAGGTTTTGTTATTTTGATTAATTTTTCAATGGCTGTTTTTTGTTGTGTTTTATCCAGATGATATATTGTGTGCAAACTTATAGAACAATCAAAAAAATTTTTTTTAAATTTAAGTTTTAAAAAATCTCCACAATAAAATTTTCCTTTTTTACCCAATTTTTTTTTTGCTAATTTAATAGCATCTTTAGAAAAATCTACACAATGTCTAGTTTTGTAATTTTTTGAATAATGCAAGTATTCCGGATATTGAATTGGACCTGAAGCAAAATCTAATATATGAGTCCCTTTTTTTGGAATATGATTGAGAATTCTTTTTCTACAATTTGAAACATAATTTTTTGAGCTTTTTCTTAAATCTTCAAATAAGTTAGCATCCTCGAATGCTTTATTTTTCTTCTTCCATCCTATTGAGTTGTAAAAATTATATATATCCATTTTAAAATAATTTAATATATATTAATTAAAATTTATGAAAGTTTTACACATAACCAATGAATTTACAAAAAAAAATTTTAGCATTTCATCTTTAATCTTATATATCTCAGCTTATTTATATAGTAATTATAATTTCACTTTTGCAATTTTGACCTCATCATTGGAAAAAGATTTATTTGCAGAAAAAAATCTTAATATTTTTAAATTTAAAAATTGGATAGATTTTTTTTTTTAAAAAAAAAGATTTAATTTCAAATATTTCTAATTTCGATGTAATACACATTCATGGTATTTGGGCTCCAATTCAATTCATTTCATTGATACTTTGTAACCAGAGAAAAGTTAATTGCATTGTTCATCCACATGGAATGTTGTTGAACGAAGCTCTTAAAAGCGCTGGAATTATAAAATTTATACTAAAAAGAGTTAGTTTGTTTTATCTAAAAAATACAATAAAAAAAAATATTAGATTTATATCTATAACAAATCAAGAAACTGAAGCTATTAAAAAATTTTTTCCAAAAACATCCGTAATTGAAATTTCAAATCCTATACCATTTGAGTTCAAGAATATTTCTAATGATAAGAAAAAAAAAAAATGGTATATTTTGGAAGAATTCATCCCCATAAAAATGTACACTTACTTATAAAAGCATTTCTTCAATCTAATTTGAGTGATGATTGGAAACTTGAAATATACGGAATAAGAGATGATGAAAAATACTATAAATATTTAAATAAATTAATTGAATCTAGTGACCAAATAGAAATAAAAAATCCTGTATTCGGAGATGAGAAACAGAGGATAATGAGAGAGGCCTGGCTAAACATTCTTGTTTCGAAATCTGAAGTTTTGAGCTTATCAATTCTAGAATCTTCTCTTCATGGGTTGCCTAGTTTAGTTAATTCTGAAATTGAGACCAAAGGTTTAGAGGACTCAGTAATTTTAACTAATTTATCAATAAATGAAGTTAGTAAAAAAATTAATGAAATTTCATATTGGAGCACAGAAGAGAGATTAAAAAGAGGAAATTATATTTCTGAAAATGTAAAAATAAAAACATCTATCGACAAAATATCTTCAAAATATAATTTATTATATCAGGAAATTACATCAGATAGTATTAAGGAGCCTGAAGAAAAATTAATACCATCAATAGACACATCCTTTCTTTCAATTGTTAAAAAAAATTTTAATTTTTTGCTAATTTCAAGTGCCTATATGTTTAATCTAATGTTTGCTTCTTTATTAGTTGTTACTTTAGTGATTTTAGGTCATTATTCAATCGCAGGAGAACTAGGACTTGTTATTAGTTTCTGGATAACAATTACTCAAATATTTTCAAGTAATATGAGAAGCATAGTTGTTTCAGAGGAAAATAGAAGCTACGCACTAATGACTCTTGTTTATAGATTTGTGTTTTCAATACTTGCATTAACCTCTTTTTATTATTTTTCCTCTATTTTTATAACTTTTGAAAATCAAGATTTAATTATTTCAATATCTTTGTTGATAATGATTCAATGGATTAATGAGATGAATTTAGTGCAAGAAGAAATAAAAAATAAAATAAAATTATTTAAAATTTTTACATTTGTTAATATTTTTACAGTTATTGTAACTGGATTTTTATTGTATTTCTCTAATTTTGAGTACTTAACGATATTAGTTTCTTTATATATTTTTTTTGTATTTATATCTTTTTCAAAATATTTGTTACAATCAGCTAAGCATTTTATGGATTTAAATTTTAAATTTATGATTAAATTAAATCTTCAGACAATTGCCTTTTTATCATCATTTTCAATAATAATAAGTAGTTTTGCATGGAGGATAATGATTTATTATATTTTTGATAAATCTTTAGCAGGCATATTTTTTGCTTGTTTTTCAATTGGTTCTTTTCCAGGTACTCTTTTTAATTCAGTAATTGGCCCTGCATTTATTAGGCAAAAAATTACAATTCCACAAAAAATAAAAAATATATCTTATATATTGTTCACAATAATTTTGATTGTAGTTGGATTTTCAATATATCTTTTATATAATAAAACCTCTATTAATTATCTAAGTATAGAATTTATTATTTTCACAATTTCTATTTCACTAATTGGATCATATTTTATGAGTTATGCCATGTATTTGAGGCATAAACAAATTCAAAAATCTATAGAAGAAAGAATGTATTTATTCAAAAGAGATATTTTATATGGACTTTCAATTACCTTTTTAATTCCTTTGCTATATTATTTTGGTGGCACCATTTCAGTTTCTTTTGCTTTCATATTAGCATCTATAATGGCCATGATTTCTTATTCATTCTCATTTAATATATCTGAAAAAAATAAAATAAATTTATAGTTTTATGTCTCATTTATTAAAAAATGAAAATAAAATATTTTTTAAATCATTTAAAGTATTTGTTATTTTTGTAATAATCATTCTTTTTTATCTCGGTATTAATAATTATAATGGTAATAAATTAATTTATGTATCTTTTTCTATAGTAAGTAATTTTTTAATTTTTTTTGCTTTTAGAAAAAATGCTTTATTTTTTGAAACATTTTTTAGTTTGTTATTATGGTTGGGTTTTTGGTTTAAATTTACCTGTACAATTGCTTTAACTGACGGATTGTTTAGAGAAGGAGTAGGATTATTTAATTATACAGATCAATCATTTAATAAAACTCTAATTGTTTCACAAGTTGGAATAATTGCATTTATTTTATCAGGTTATTTTAGAGAATTTTTTTTTTTTAAATATCCCAAAAAAATAATTTTTAAATTTCCAAAAAATAATTTTTTTAAAAAAAATAGAATTAAAATTTGGACAATATTTGTATTATTTATAATTTTAATTGGTTTTTCTAATTTTCATTATAAAATTTATCAAAAAGGACTGCTCCCAATCTATGAAATAAATTTTTTATTAAGTGGAATTTTTAAATGGCTATTATTATTCGGAATGTCTACAATTTCAGCTATTATTATTTTTTACGAGGCAAGTACATTCAAGAAATTTTTCTTTTCTAGCTCTTTATTAATGTTTTTTGAAACTTTTTTTACATCACTGTCAATGTTAAGTAGAGGTATGATTTTTAATGCTTGCGCTCTTTTGTATGGGATTTATAAATTTTCAAAAAAAATTAAACATATAAATAAAATAAATTATTATATTAAATCAATTATAGTAATTTTTGTTTTATTTTATGTTTCTGTCTCATCAGTAAATTATATTAGGGCAAATTTTTTTTACGTTGGAAAATCTGCAGAATTTACATTAGAAAAGTTTAAAAAAGAAAAAGAGATACCAAGTAGTGAGAAGGTAGAAAGGAAATATGCAACATTATCGCAACATAATTCAGAAATATTATATTTATTAATAAATAGATGGGTTGGTATTGATGGCATTATGGCAGTTATATCAAAAAATGAAATTTTAAGTCCAATTTTTTTAATAGATTCTTTTAAAGAAAGGGCAGACCCAAAAAAACCAACTTTTTACGAACTCACATTTAATCTAGAGAATTTTGACAGCTCATATGAAATATATTCAAATGTTAAAGGAAATACTCTACCAGGTATAATTGCTTTTTTGTTTTATGGGGGTTCATATTATTTGCTTTTTATTTTAATGTTTTTTATCTCATTAATTGCATCTTTAATCGAATATTGTTCATTTAAATTTTCTTATAATAATATGATTTTTTCAGCTTTAATAGGGCAAGTAATAGCATTTAGGTTAATTCATTTTGGATATTTGCCACATCAATCATATCTTTTGTTTGGTACAATAATAATAACAATTTTTTTAGTTTTTTTAATAAATTCTTTTTTTAAGAAAATATATTAAATATAAAAATGTCTAAATTTGATGAATTTTTAAATTTAAAATTAATTTTAATTTTATCATTTATATTTATTTTGATTACAAATAATTATTTTTCTTACAATCAAAGTCTTATTTTTGGAGCAAGAGATGGTGCCGATTATTATTTAATAGCTAATAACTTTCCAAATATTCCATTTGATATTTTGCAAAATCATAAAGCTTGGCGTTTTATAATTCCAGCTTTAATTGGATTAACTGCAAAAATTATAAATATTGAACTTTATTTATTATTTAGAATTTTTGTCTTTATTTTTTCAATTATGGCTATCGTAATTTTTTTTAACATTCTTACTCATCTTAAAATTAATAATTTCCATATTTTCTTTTTAACATCATTTTTAATTTTTAACCCATATTTATTCAGATATTTTTTGGCATGCCCAACTATGATAAATGACTTAATTTTTGTAAATGCTGTTCAATTATTATTTTTGGGAATTTTAAAAAAAAATAGATTTTTTTATTATATTGGAATTTTACTGTCCATTTTTTCAAGACAAAACTCTATTTTTATTTTGTTAAGTATAATTATTGTAAAATTTATTTTTAAAAAAAATTCTGCTTTAAAAATAAAAGATGTGATAATTTCTATTGTATTATTTTTTTTATTCTTTTCACTGAATACATCTTTTGCAAATTTTTACAGCGAGTATAATAATATTTATTCTTTTTCTGAAAGATTTGCATTATTTAAATTAAATTATTCATTTTTAGTTTTTTTAGAATATAATATGTTTGTTTTGATTATTTTATTACCATTATTTGGTTATTTAATTATTGAAAAAAAAAATTTTTATTTAAATAAAATAAATTTAGAAGTATTTATATTAATTTCTTTAGTTGTTTTTTTTACAATTTTAGTTGCTTATGCGGGCGGACCAGTGATTACTGGAAAAAATATTGTAAGATTAATTAATTTAGCTTTTCCATTAATTATTTTAATTGGAGCACTTTCTATAAACTTTAAAAGACATAGTATAAATAGTATAAGATTTTACTTATTTTTATTAATGTTTTCCGCTTGGTCTTTGCATCCAACTTTCTCGAAAGTTAAAATTTTTTCCATATTTAACTTTAGTTGATATTTTTAAATAGAATTAGAGTTGATCTATAATTATTTTCTTTAAATTCTTTTTCAATTATCCAATTATTTGATAGTAAAATATTTTTTATTTTTTCTCTATTTCCATAATTTGCTAATAATAAATATTTTAAATTTTTTATCTCTTTGAGATGCGAAAAATATTCTATTTCTTCCTCTGATACTTTTGAAGTTTTAGCTTTGTTTTTAACTATATTTACTTTTTTCATGAAATTAAAATATTCTCTTATTATTTTTTTTAATTTATTAGTTTCATTTATCTTTGTAATTTTTTCTGAAATAGAATAATCAGCTTGCCTGATTTTATCAAAATTTGCCTTTATATCTATAACCTCAACCAATTCATTATAACTATAATTTTCTAAAATTTGAGGAAGAAAACCGTAGGTGGTCCCTAAAAATAAAGTATTTTTTTTTGATTTTTTTTCTGCAATATAATTAAATGCTTTATCATAGCTATAAGGAATTTTTAAAATATATTTTGTATTTTTTTCTTTATTTCTATTGGGTTTAAAAAATCCTGTTTCAAATATTTCATCTGCTGAAAGATTAGATTTGGGAAATTTATGTACATCACTGATATTTAAAATAACTATAGCAATATTTATAATATAAACTAAGAATATTTTTTTTTTATCCATCAATAATTTAGTAAAGATAAAGTGTCCCAATAAGAAAAAAGGTATACCATATTCTAAAACATACTTCGCAAGTCCCCAAAGTCCTGGATTAACGGAAAAATAAATAATTAAATTGAAAATGAAAAAAACCAAAATTGCAATTTTTCTTCTTAAAAAAAAAATAAAACCAAAAAATATATAATACCAAACAGGTATTTGTTTTATAAAAGAGTAAATTATTATTTTTGATTTAATAGCTTCCAAAAAATAACTAAAAGAATTAACATTATCAACACCTTCGAAAGCGGGAGTTCCCACTATACTTACAAAAAAAAGTGGTAAAAAAATTAAAATAATTAAGGGTATTTTTTGAGTTTTAATTAGATAAATTATTTTATCAATTAATAAAAATTTTTTATGTAAAACATCCCCAATAAAACATAAGCCTATTAGTATGAATGAAGAAAAAATTGATATTCTAAATAGGATGCCTAATGAAATTATTAGAATACAAAATCTATAATCTATATTTTTTTTAATGACAATATAAAATAATAAATATGTAAACACGAAACATGACCAAATAGAATGGTCAGGAAAAACACTTGCAATAAATAATAAAGGAAAAGTTGATAAAGTTAAAATAAAAATCATCGAAACTTTTTCATCAAATGACTCTCTTACCAGTTTATATAAAACAAATAAAAAAATTAAAAATGGTAAAAAATAAGACAATCTAATAACAATGTGACTTAAACCAAAAAAGGATATGAATATAGTAGAAAATAAATGGTTTAGAGGAGGATGATGAACGCCGTCCTTTAATAAATATCTTAAAATAAATGTTACAGAAAGTATAAATATTAAATTTAATACATTAGGTTTTTTTTTCAAAAAATAAAAAATTAATACTATAAAAAATATCTGAAGAAGATTTAAAAATTGTATAACTATTTTTAATGGGATTGTTTTTAAATAATCAATATCTAATATATGTAAGAAAAAAAAAGATGAAAAAAGTGCTGTTCTCGTTCCTCTTCTTGTAAAAGCTAATTCATCAATAAATAAAGGTACTTTTAATTCAGAAAAAATTAAAAAAAAAAGTATAAGCAATAAACCTATAAAAAAAATTATTTCCCTATTATTAAAACTTATTTTTAAGGATATTTTATCACTCAAATTTTTTTTATATAAATAAAAAAAAATTATAAAATTTATATTAATTAATATTTCTATTAATAAAATGTTATATTTAGAAAGAACAGCATACACCGAATAAGCCAAAAAATTAGATATTAGTAAAAGAAAGTAAATATTAAATTCAAATAAATATGAATAGTTATTCTTTTTTAGATATGGGTTTGACGTTTTCATATATTTATTATAGCAAATAATTAGTATTATTAATTTAAAAATTAAAAATAATGAAAACAGCACTTATTTTTGGAATAACCGGGCAAGATGGATCTTACCTTGCTGAACTTTTATTAAAGAAAAAATATGTAGTACATGGTGTAAAGCGTAAATCATCTTCATTAAATACTGATAGAATTGATCATTTGTATGAGGATAAAAATGTAAAGAATTTTTTTTTACATTATGGAGATTTGTCAGACTCATTATCTATTCAATCAATTATTAGTGAAGTTAAACCAGATGAAATTTATAATTTGGCAGCCCAGTCTCATGTGGCTGTATCTTTCTCTATGCCCGAATATACTTCAAATGTGGATGCTTTAGGAACCTTAAGAATATTAGATTGCATCAGATTTTTGGGGTTTGAAAAAAAAACAAAATTTTATCAAGCCGGAACTTCTGAAATGTTTGGAAAAGTTCAGCAAATCCCTCAGTCAGAAAAAACACCTTTCTACCCTAGAAGCCCTTATGCTGTAGCAAAGGTTTTTTCGCACTGGATTACAAAAAATTATAGAGAATCATACAATATTTTTGCCTGTAATGGCATATTATTTAATCATGAAAGCCCAAGAAGAGGTGAAACTTTTGTAACAAGAAAAATTACCTTAGGTCTTTGCAAAATAAAACTAGGTTTGCAAAAAAAACTAGTACTTGGAAATTTAAATGCAAAAAGAGATTGGGGACATGCAAAAGATTTTGTTAAAGCCCAATGGCTTATTATGCAACAAAAAAAACCTGGTGACTATGTTATCGCAACTGGGAAACAATATAGTGTTAAACAATTTATAAATTATACTTTGAAAAAATTAAATATGAAAATAAAATGGAAAGGAAAAGGAATTCATGAAAAAGGGTATAATAGTAATGGAAAGGTCATTATTGAATGTAGTAAAAAGTATTATCGTCCAAGCGAAGTAGACACGTTGCTTGGAAATCCAGCTAAAGCAAAAAAAGAACTTAACTGGCAAGCAACAATTAATATAAAACAATTAGTTAAAGAAATGGTGGAAGAAGATTTAAATTTTCTCACGAAATATGATAAAAAAAAAAGATAAAATTTTTTTAGCTGGCCATACAGGATTGGTTGGTTCGGCTATTTTAAGGTTGTTGAAGAAAAGAAATTATAAAAAAATAATTACGATTAATAAAAGAAATTTAAATTTATTAGATCAAAAAAAAGTATTTTTTTTTTTAAAAAAAAAAAAACCTAAAATTGTGATTATTGCCGCTGCAAAAGTGGGTGGAATTAAAGCTAATAATACTTTTAGAGCTAATTTTATAAGAGAAAATCTAGAAATACAAAATAATCTTATACATGGAAGTTACATGAACGGCATAAAAAAAATTATTTTTTTAGGCTCAAGTTGTGTTTATCCAATTAATTGTAGAAAACCTATTAAAGAAAAATATTTATTAACTGGACCCTTGGAACCAACTAATGAACCTTACGCTATTGCAAAAATCGCTGGTATTAAAATGTGTGAGAGTTACAATACTCAATATAATACGAATTATATTTGTTTAATGCCAACTAACACTTTTGGCCCAGGCGATAATTATAATTTAGAAAGTTCTCATTTTATACCAGCGATTCTTAAAAAAATACTTCTAACTCAAATTAAAAAAAAATCTTCAATTTTTTTATGGGGTACAGGCAAACCTAAAAGGGAAGTTATTTATGTTGATGATTTGGCAGATGCAGTATTATATTTTATGAATAAAAAAGTTAATCATCATTTAATTAATATTGGTACTTCAAAGGAACAATCGATCAAAGAATATACAAAGTTAGTATTAAAAATACTTAAAGTAAATTTAAATATAAAGTTTGATAATAATGAAAAAATGGATGGGATGATGAGTAAAGTTTTAGATACCTCACTCGCAAAAAAATACGGATGGAAACCAAAAATAAATTTAAATAAGGCAATTCTAGAAACATATCAAGATTTAAGAAAAAATTTTAAAAAAGTTAGAAATTAACTAATGGATTTTATAATTAAAAATGAAAATAAAATTATTTTTCTAATTTTATCGGTAATAGTTTTTATTGGAATATATCTTTGTTTCATTGGAGGTTATGGATCAGATGAAGATACTCTGCCAATGATACATGTTTTTGAAGCTAAATTAAATGGCGGACGTTTTGTTTCATCAAGATTTACTGGAAATCCAGTTGCAGAGTTAGGAATTGGATTTTTGTCGTATTTTCTTGGAAGTTTTGCTGCAAATCTAGCCACATATTTTTTTTTGTTATTTGGTTTGTTAATTTTTTACCTTTCATTTAATCAGAATAAATCTTTAATAAAAATAAATTTGTTTATTTTTATTTGTTTAACAAGTCCTATATTATTTTTTGATAACTTAGAACCCGTAGATTATTCTTGGGCTTTTTTTTTCTTTTCATGTGGAGTGTTTTTTTTAAATAAGAAATTATTTGAATTATCAATTTTATTTTTTGGTTTATGTATAGGCGCAAGAATAAACTATGTCCTTTTTGTATTGATAATAATTTTGTTCTACGAATTTAATGAAAAAATTTCATTTACAAGGAGAATGAGTTTATTTGTTGCTTCATTTATATTTGGAGGTTTATTTTACTTACCAATATGGTTTGATAACAGTTTTGGTTTATCATGGTTAACAGCGGGGAGACCAACTGATCAAGGTTTGATTGGTCTTTTAGCTAGATTTTTATACAAAGTTTATATTTCAATAGGTTATATTAGTTCATTCATTTTATTGTTTTTCTTATTTAAAGAATTTCGAATAATTAAATATATAAAAAATATTAAAGTTTTATTACTACTATGTTTAGCCAATTTATTAATTTTTTTTTGGATTCCTGCAGAGTTTTCTTATCTTCAATTATTTTTAGTTATAATAAGTTTTATAATTTTTAGTTTAAATAACAAAAAATTTATTTACTTAATTTGTGCAGGAAATTTATTATCATGGTTAATTTTTGTTTCTCCTATTAAAATTATATATTTAGAAAGTGAGTATTGTGCGCCTAAAAATGCAATATCTGCTAGTTTTCATATAAATTTAGAAGAAGGTTTTTATAAAAAATACTTAAAAAGTAGAGATAAAATTAAGTGCTGGGTTGATGGGAGTACTGAAAAAGAAATAAAGATTTTAAAAGGACAATCGCTAAAATAAAATAGATAATGTTAATATCGCTTGTAGCTAATTTTTTGATATCTTTGATTATATTGGGATATTCGTATTTTTTTAAAATAATCTTTTTGGGCGTTGAAAATTCTTCTGTAAAAAATTTGGACTTTTTATATGGAGTTTTTTTTTTAATATTAATTAGTATATTATTTAATTTTTTTTTACCTCTTAATAGTATAAAATTTTTTTTATCTATATCAGGTATAATTTTATTCATAATATCAATATTTAAAAAAAAAATTTTAATTAATTATATTGGATTGTTATTTTTTTTATTTGTATTTTCTTTTTTTACTTATTGGAATGGTAATAATGCAGACTCTCCAGTTTATCATTTACAGACAATTAATTGGGTTCATGATTATAAAATTTCATTTGGATTAGCTATTTTAGATTGGCATTACGCATTAAATTCAGTGTGGCATATTTTTTTATCAGCGTTAAGTTTTCAATATAAGAGTTTTAATACATTATATACATTAGGTTTTATTCCATTTTCATTTATTTTATTAGAAATAATAAATTCCAACAAAAATTTTAAAATAAGTTATGTCACCTTATTTTTATCATTAAGTTTTTTACTTTTTTTTAGTTTTGTTCATCCTTTTCGCAATGGAATTATTTTCAATCATCTTGGAAATCCAGAAGTTGATACTATTGGAATGATCTTTTTTATCATTACTGGGTATATTTTTTTAAAATATTTAGAGACCAAAAACAAAAATGAATATTACTTATTAGTTTTAAGCTCAATAATTTGTCCACTAATTAAACTTACTTATATAGGTGCTATAATTTTCCCTGTTGTAGCTTTATTTGTTTGTAAAAAAAAAATTTCTACTTTGTTTAACAGTGTAACATTTCTAAGTATTTTTCTTGGTGTTTTTTGGATCTTAAGAAATTTTATTCTTAGTTCTTGTCTTTTATTTCCATTCAAAATGACCTGCGTAAATACTTCATGGTCATTATCAAAAGAACAAGTTTCATTCTATTTAAATCAAACCAAAAGTTTTGCAAGAGATACTCCTCTCAGGGAAAAATATACAAATTTCGACTATACTATTCATAGCAATGATTGGTTTTTACCATGGGTAAAAGAATATTTTTTTCAAGATGCTTTTTTAAAAATAAGTTTTTTTATTTTTTTGTTTTCAATTATACTTTATTTTTTATTAAAATTATTTTTTTTTTTAAAAAATAAAAATTTTAAAATTGAAAAATTATTTTATTATGCCCTTGCAATTTATTCTTTAAATTTTTTTATTTGGTTTCAGGCACCAGAAATCAGATTTGGTTGGGGTATATTAATTTTTTTTCCATGTTTATTTTTGTCTCTATTATTAGTCAAATTTAATATTTTCAAAAAAATTAAATTTGATATGTTTATACCAATAATTTTAATCTTAAATTTATTATTAGTTTATAAAAATTATAAATATTTTGAGTTAAAAAATTTAATTCAACCATACAATAAACTTTTTAATTATACACAGATATTAAAAATAGCAGAAAGTAATGATTTAGAAATTTTTAAAAGTAAAAATTGGATGTGTGCAGACTTTAAAGGTATTTGTGTAAACAAACCAAAAAAAAATTATTTACTAGAAATGAAAAATAGTTATTTATTTATAAAAACAACTGATACTGAGACATTTTGAAAATATCAATTATAACACCAACTTTTAATAGTAAAAATACTATAGAAGAAAATATAAATTCTATATTATTTCAAACACATCACGACTGGGAACAGATCATTATAGATAATGAATCCTCTGACAATACAGTTAATCTAGTAAAAAAATATAATAATAATAAAATAAGAATAATTTGTGAGAAAGATAAAGGAATATTTGACGCAATAAATAAAGGAATATCAAATTCACAAGGAGAAATAATATCTGTATTGCATTCCGATGATTTTTTTTCTGATAAAAATACATTGACCAATGTAATTAATAGTTTTCAAACTTCAGAAGTTGACGTTGTTTATGGAAACTTGGTATATGTTAAAAAATCAAATAGAGATAAAATATTTAGATATTGGCAATCAAATAATTTTACAAAAGGATTATTTTATTTAGGGTGGAGTCCTCCTCATCCAAGTTTTTTTGTAAAAAAAAAAATTTATGAAAAGTTTGGTAATTATAGAATAGAATTTGGTAACTCATCTGATTTCGAATTAATGTTTAGATTGTTAGAAAAAAACCAAGTTAGTTCAAAATATGTAAACAAAATATTAGTAACAATGAGATATGGAGGGGCTTCAAATAAAAATATATCAAATATTATTAAACAAAATTTAACTATATTTAAAATACTTGGTATTGAAAAAAAATATTTTGATATAATTAAACTTGTATATTTTAAGTTAAAAGATCGATTAAAACAATTTTTTACTAAACCAAATAATAATGTTTAAAAATAATGACCGTATCTAAAAGTTTGTGGATTAATAATTTTCAATTACTATTATTATCACTTTTACCTGCTGCGCTTATTACAGGACCTTTAATCTCTGAAATTATTATTAATATTATTTCAATTTTTTTTATAATTGAAATTTATAAATCTAAAAAATATTCAATATTTAAAAATATTTTATTTGTTTTATTAACTTCTTTTTATCTTATTTTAATAGTATCATTGATTAACTCTGAAATTTTTTCTTCATCAGCACTAAATGTATTTTCTTATATAAGATTTATTTTATTTGCTTTTGGCGCTGCTGAAATTTTAAAAAAAAATGAAATAAATATAAAATATTTATATTATTGTTTGTCATTAACAATTTTTATTGTGGTATTTGATGGTTATATTCAATTCTTTTCTGGAGAAAATATATTAGGATTTCCAAAATATAGAAGAGATAGATTGTCGGGATTTTTTAATGATGATTTAATTTTAGGCAGTTATATATTAAGAATTATTCCAGTTTTACTTGTTTTAACATTATTTTTAAAAAATAAAATTGGGAATATTTTTTATTTAAATTTAATATTAATTTTATTTAGTTTTTTATTAATTTGTCTTTCTGGAGAAAGAGCCTCATTTATATTAATGATAATATTTATATTTGTAATTGGAATTTTAATTGACATAAATATACGGACAAAAATACTTTTTTTAATAACATTCTTATCGCTTATAACATTTGTGTTTATATTTTATCATAACATATTTGATAGATATATCGTTCAATTTAAAGATCATGTTTTTGGCACCAAAAATCAAAAAATTATATTAAGATCGTATGGGCCAATGTTTAATACTGCTTTAAAAATGTTTAAAGCAAATCCAATATTAGGATTAGGACCAAAATCATATAGGTATTATTGTGATGATCCAGATTATGTTAGTTATTATCCCGAAAGACCTATTGTTATAGATAACACTTTACTTACAATTGCATTTAGTTGGAAAGAAATAAGAAATATTAAAATTGATAAAATTTATGTAAAAAAAGGCGATATAATTGATTTTGGGGATAAATTATTTTTATATCATTTTTCAGGTGATGAGAAAAAATATGAGTTTCTTTCGAAAAAAGAAGGTAAAATATTAGATTTAAATTATAAAGAAGGAAAACAATATATTAATAAAGATTGGTTTCTTAAATTAAAGCCACTCAAATCTCAAGATAGAATAAATACTTATGTAAATTCATGTAATACACATCCGCATAATACTTATCTCCAACTATTAGCTGAAACAGGTATTGTAGGTTTTATTTATGTTTTTTCCTTATTTCTTTATATTTTATTTATTATTTGTAAGCATACTTATAATTTAGTTTTTTTTGGAAAAAGATCATTTTCGAATTTAGAAATTTGTTTATTTGCAAATTTTTTTATAATTTTATGGCCATTGACAACAACTGGTAACTTTTTTAATAATTGGCTAAATATTATAAGTTTTTATCCACTTAGTTTTTATATATATTTTAAACTTCTAAAAAATGAAAAATCTAGTTGATAATAAAACTATCTATAATTTATTTATTTCCTTTGCAATAGTTTGCTTTATTTTTTTGTGGGATTTTAATGATGTGGAAGAAAAACCTTTTTTAGAAAATCCATTATTAAATTTTAGATATTGGATTCTTTTGCTAATTTTTCCTACAATATTTTTAATTGTAAATAAGATAAAAAATAAAAATTTTTTTTTTTATATTAATTTTTTTTTAATTTCTTTCCTATTTATTTTTCACATATTAATCAATCAATTATTATTAGAACAAAGTATTCAAATATCAACTTTTTATGGACTTATATTTTTTCTATTAATTTATATTATATCTTATTTTAACTTCGATAAAATAACTGAAAATTTAGATCTGATAATTTATATTTGGATAATAATATTTGTAATAGCATCTTTTATTAGTTTAATTAATTATGAATATGATGCTCCTTATTTTTGTGGTATTGTAAAAAATTATTTCAACTATCCTTTGGAAAGACATCAATCAATAAATGTAAGATTATCTGATTATAATTTATCTTTTAAACATATATTATTTAATGAAAATTCACATATAGGCATGACAGCTCCTGCTATAATAATTTATTCTATTTACAAAATAACTGTTAAACAAAAAAATAAACTATTTGCTTTTTGTGCGGTCTTATTTTTAATTATTTGTTTAATAAAGTCCTCAACTACATTATTAGTTGGAACAATAATAAGTATATTTGTAATAACTTTATTTAATTTCAGGTATATACCAAAGAAAACTTTAATAGGTTTTATTTTAATATTTTTTAGTTTTATAGCAATAATTTTAAATGATAAACAATGTAAGGTAAGATTTATCCCAGAATATGATCAAGTAAACTTTATAAGCAAAAAAGTTACAGAATTTACCAAAAATTTTCTTTTTAAAAATGATAAAAAAGTTAATTCAATAATAAATCCTGAACTTCAAGAAAAAAATTGCGAACCTGACTGTGTAGATATTCTCTCAGGATCAGCTTCCTCGGCAGTATTTTTTAGATCTCTTTTAATTACAAAATATTCCTTAAGTATTAGGCCTTTTGGATGGGGCATGAATAGGTATTCTGATGGATATGATGCATACATGAAATTACAAGATGAAGAGTATTTGGTAGGTGGAAAATTTAACGACCGAATGAAACTTATATATAACTATAATAGAAAAGGAGGTGTTAACAATTTTAATAAGATAATTGTTGAATTTGGATATCTATCTATATTTTATTTTATATTTATTTTTTTATATTTAATTGATCGAAAAATCGGTTTAGAAAAAAAATTATTTTTTTTACCAATAATCCTTACGCAAATGATTAAAGGTGCAGGTTATTTTAATGGTGGTTTTGCTTTAATATTAATATTAATGTTTTTTACTTATTTATATAGAGATCAAAAAAATAAGAGCAACAAGTGAAAATTTTATATTATTTAAAAATTGTATTTATCAATTTAATTGTTTTTGTATTTTTATATACCTTGATAGAAATTTTTTCTGGAACATTGTTTTTTAAAAATAAATTAAACTGTAATTATCTATTGTGTAATAAGGAATACACTTTTAAAAATAGCCTTTACGAACCTTATAATGATATTAAATATTTTAAAGATGAATATGGATTTAGAGGAAGAGAAAAAAATATTGATGATATTGATATTTTAGTTTTAGGGGGCAGCACTACAGATGAAAGATATTTAAATTTTGAAGACACCTGGACCGAAAGATTAGAGAAAAAAATTAATAAAAATCTTGGCAAAAAATTAGATGTAGTTAATGCTGGCATTGATGGGCAGTCTTCAGTTGGTCATATTTGGAATTTTGATAATTGGTTTGCAAAATTAGATAATTTTAAACCAAAGTATATTATTGTATATTTTGGTTTAAATGAGAGAAAAGATAAAAGTAAATACGATTTGCAATATCAAGGATTTAGTTTTTTTGAAAAAATATTTATTTTAATAAAAAATAATCACGGCTTAACTTATAATTTATATCAATATTTTAGTTTAATTATTAATAAAGATGAATATAAAAAAATAGGTCATGTTAAAAGAAAATCAAATTATGAAAAAATAAATATTGAAAATTATGTAATGAGCAAAAATGAAAAAATTTTGGCTAATAAAATATATAATAATTTAGAAATATTAAATAATTTAATTATAGACATGCAATCTATACCAATTTATATAACTCAACGAAGTTTAAGATGGAAAAAAAAAATAATGAATTTTTTTCGATACCAGGTGAAAATTATTATAGAAATGAAAAATTGAGAGCAGAAACAATTATGAAATTTTGTAAGCAAAATAATGTAAATTGTATTGATATATTTACTCTAATAGAATTAAAAGAAAAGGATACATATGATTTAATTCATTTAAATCCAATTGGAGCAGAGAAATTATCTGAAGAAGTTTACAAAAAAATCAGAAACATAATTTAAAAAATTTGTGTTTATAATATTTTTAACATTAATTGTCGGAATAAATATAGTTTTATATTTAAATAATAATTCAATTGCAAAATATTTTTCTCTTTATGATAAACCAGACAAAGTTAGAAAATTTCACCAAGAAAGTGTTCCAATAACTGGAGGAATATTTATATTTATAAATATTTTTTTTTATATTATTTTTCAAATATTTTTTTTTGAAAATACATTCTTTTTTAATAACTTAAATATTTTAATAATCTTTTTTGTATTTTGTTCCTTATTTTTTTTACTTGGTATTTTAGATGATAAATTTCTTTTTAATCCAAATTTAAAGTTTTTTTTAATCTTTATATTTATTATTATTATCTTATTTTTGGACAAATCGTTGATAATCAAAAATGTAAATTTACGATTTGCAAATTATTATTTAAATATTTTTTCTATACCTTGGACAGCATTATGTTTTTTATTGTTTATTAATGCATTTAATATGTTTGATGGACTGAATCTGCAAAATTCTACTTATACTATTTTTTTACTTTTTATCTTATTATTTGAAAGCCAATTTAATAATATGATAATTTTTATATTTATTGGAGTTATTTTATTTTCAATCTTAAATAAAAATAACAAATCTTTTTTAGGAGATGGCGGAACATATCTTTTGTCATTTATAATTGGTTACTTATTTATAAAACTATATAATGAAAATCAAATTAGATTTGCTGATCAAATTGTTTTAGCAATGATAATACCTGGAATAGATTTAATGAGATTGTTTGTTCAAAGAATATTTATATATAAAAGATCACCATTTAGTCCAGATAGATTGCATTTACATCATTATTTTTTAGATAAATTTGGGCAAAAAAAAACTCTTTT
>MDTE01193858.1_pt1 | contig 29665 bp, 27 predicted proteins | sample 811231 | NCBI WGS metagenome assembly MDTE01 (sample SAMN05326651, study PRJNA326480) | marine metagenome | isolation source: seawater | place: Indian Ocean: Red Sea | collected 2010 | reverse complement strand
ATGATAATTCTTTATCTAATGATGATTCTTTATCTAATGATGATTCTTTATTATAAAAGTTTGATTTGTTATTATTATTATTATTATTATTGTTAAACATAATATAAATAATAATTATATGTTTAAGTTTATTATTAAATAGATAATTTATTATAATATATAAAATGGATATAAATATTTAAATTCAAATAACAATTATGACTAGATATACAATAGATGATTTTAATAAAGTATTAGAAGAAGGTCTTATAAATGACTTACCAGATGAAACAATAAAAATTATAAATATTTTAGCAAATCAAGTTGGTTCACCAGAATATATAAAAACCCCGCAATTTAAAAATAAAATACAACAACAATCGAATATTCGACGTCGTAAAAAAAATTTAGATTTTAATGATGAAAGTTGGGATACAATAAGAACATTTAAAACAACTGAATTTGAAAAAAAAGAGGGTATAGATAAAAAGATTCAATTGATTCGTAAATATTTTAATATGATTACATATAATACTTATTCAAAATTAAAAGATACAATTTTAACAGAGATAAATACAATAAATCAAACTGATACACAAGAGAATTTTATTATTATTATTAATGAAATTTTTAAAATTGCAAGTATGAATATATTATACAGCGATATATATGCAAAATTATATAAAGAATTAATCAATAATAATAGTTATTTTAAAGATATATTATTGGAAAATTTAAAAAATTTTGAAGATACATTTAACACTATAAATTTTTGTGATCCAGAAAAAGATTATAACAAATTTTGTGAAAATAATAAGAATAATGAAGCAAGACGCGCATTGTGTTCATTTTATATTAATTTAATGAAAGAAGAAATTATAGAAAAAAATATAATAAGTAATTGTATTTTAAATTTATTTAAACGACTAGATAATTATATTAGTGATAAAAATAAAATAAATGAAATAGATGAGTTATCAGAAATAATATACATAATGATAGTTAATAGTTATCATGATTTAAATAAAAGTGATCCTGAAGTATGTAAGACTATCTATAATAATATTATTGAAATTTCAAAAATGAAAGGTTCTTTTGCGTCTGGAATATCTAATAAAAGTATCTTTAAACATATGGATATTTTGGATGAAATCTCATAAGTAACAACAGTAATAATTTTAAATCTCTATTTAAAAAATAAAAATAATCTAAAAAGTTATATTATTTATATAGTATGAATAACATAACTTATAGTATTGTTGAATGTTCTGAGAGTAGTAATGAAGATAATACTCTATGGGAAGATATAAAATTAACAAATAACTGTAATATTGATCAGAACAATAATCTTAATATTTCTGATGAATGGAGCGCTAGAGAAATTGATTATGAATTAAATTATACAGTAAAATATCTTAGTTCTATATTAGATTTTTATGATATAAAAAAACATAAATTAAATAAGAAAGATATTATAACAAGAATATTAGAGTTTGAAATGGATAAAGAAAATTTTTCAATAGTTGAACAAAGAAAAAGACTATTTGAAAATTTTATAGAATTAAAAAATGATAAATATTTTAGTAAATTTATTTTAGGTAGTATAGGTTAATATTAAAAGTATAGAAAATTTCTAATTTTTTGGCTATGGTTATAACTGATTAATATTATAAATTATTTTTATATTTAAGTATAATTATATTTTAAATTTATAATATAATGGTAGTTTCTAAATTAGATAACTCTATAAATTATCCAGAAATTAGTCGTTTAAATAAGGAAGATAAAGATCAAGATGAGGTTTGGGTTTATGAAACAGAAATTAATGGACATAATATAGATATTGCATTAGGTAAACCAAATTATAGCTTTATTGAAAAAAATGTAATTTATTTTCCAGTTTATTTAATTATAAATAGTAAGGTTGATTCTCAAATTGGTGTCTATGAAATAGATTCAAATACTTTACCAAATATTTTAGACGAAGATGGTGATATTGATTTAGATAAATTAAATGAACCACGCTTATATTCATATGCTGATACTCTTTTAAAAGAAAAAAAAGGAAAAATATTATCTGAAAAGGATAAGGAAGTAGAGAGAGAAATATCTCCATCTGAAGATGAGATTAATAAACAAGTTGATGATTTATTATTAAAAGATATTAGTGAAGATGAAGAAGATGAAGAAGAAGATGAAGAAGATGACGAAGAAGAAGAAGATGATGAAGAAGATGAAGAAGATGATGAAGAAGATGAAGAAGATGAAGAAGAAGAAGAAGAAGATGATGAAGAAGATGAAGATGAAGAAAATGATACACCTAGATATAAAGATTTTGCTCCATTAGAGGAACAAACTATTGAAGAAAGTAATAAAGAGAAAAAGGAATATGTGGCATCAAAAAAAAACAATTGGGTTGAAAATTTTATGAAAAATAATAATTATAAGATTCGAGATACAAAATATGATGGTAATTGTTTTTTTATAGCAGTAAAATATGGTTTGGAAACAATTAATGAAATAGTTTCGGTAAAAGAATTGAGAGAAATACTTTCACAAGATATATCACTGGTGCAGTATAAAGAATATAAATATCTTTATGATACATTAAAATTGAATTATGATAATTTATTACAACAAGTTAAAGAAGTTGAAACTGAGAATAAATCTTTAGAAAGTCAACTACGTGGAACAAAAGATCGTTCAAAACAAAAAGATATAATTGGTAGTGCAAAAAAATTAGGTAAAAGAGAGGAAGAATTATTGGAAGAATTACAATCAGCAGAAGATATATTAAGAGATTATCAACATATGGCTAATATAAATAATTTAGAAGAATATAAAGAATATGTAAAAAGAATAACAAATCCGGTTTTTTGGGCAGATTCTTGGGCAATTTCTACTTTAGAACCGTTAATAAATAAAAAATTTATATTATTGTCAGAGGCAATATATAATGAAGGTGATATATCAAATGTTTTACAATGTGGTGAATTACATCCAAAGTTACAAGCAGATGGCATATTTAAACCAACACATTATATTATACTTGATTATAATGGTTCACATTATAAATTAATAACATATAAAGGTCGTGGCGCATTTACATTTAAAGAATTACCAATTGATATAAAAAATATGATAAAAGATAAATGCCTTGAAAAAAATTCTGGTGTATATTCTTTGATTCCAGAATTTCAGTCATATTTAAAAGAATCTATACAATCTATAGAAGAATATGATCCTCTAGAGGATGATGTAGTGCAAAATGAAGATTTAAATTATGATAATGATGTAGTCTTTCAAGTTTCATCAAGATCAGCTTCTAAACCTTTTCCGGGTGAAGGAAATGGTGAGACAATTAGTATAAAAAATAAAGGTGAATATTTGGGATTATCACAAATAGCTGATTGGAGAAAAGAAATTGCTAGATTTTGGGATATAGTTTATAAAAAGAAACTACCATATGATAAGAATTTAGAAATACTTCGTTCAAAAATAAAAAATAATGATAAATTACAAAAAATATTAAAACTAACGAAAAGAGCAAAACTTCAATATTTTAAACAATTAGGACCAGCCTTAGTATTAGAAGAAATAATGCAAATTAGAGAAGAATTAATTTAGATAAATTATATATTACAAATATATAATATATGCTACTAATACATCAATTATATAATAATATATTAGAAAGTCATAAATATATTAATAAAATTAATATTAATAAAAAAAATGCGATAGAATTCAAAAAAGACTTAGAATATAATGATGATTTATTTCCAAGAGAGATAAAAAATTATATAAAATCAAAAATAAAACATATGACAAGATATAAAACACAAATTAATAGTAGGGATGTTGTTATTAATATATATTCTAGAGATTTTTCTTATAATGATAGTGAAATGATATATAAAATACTTCTTATAATTAATGTTCTCTCTTTATATACATCAAAAGAATGCTCAAAAAATTTACATATCAATATATTTTTAACACCTTTCAAAAAAATGTTGCCAAAAAAATCAAGTGATATATTAGGTCCAATTAATGTTAATAGTGGATTTTCTACCAGCGGATGTATTAACAGTGGAAAGATAACAATATACAGAGAAGAGGAATGGTTTAAAGTTTTGATACATGAATTATTTCATAATTTTAACTTGGATTTTGCAACAATGAATATTAATAAATGGAAAGATAAAATGTTAGATATATTTGATATTCAAAGTGAATATAATATTTATGAAACATATTGTGAAACATGGGCCAGAATATTAAACGTTGCAATAATAAGTTTTATGAAGTCTCAAGATAAGAAAAATTTTTTTTTTAATTTTAATTCATATATGCAATTAGAAAAAATATACTCATTAATACAAGCTAATAAGATTTATAAAAATTTAAAAAATCCAAAATTATATAGAGAAAATAGTAATGTTCTATGTTATTATGTATTTTCAGGTGCATTAATGAATGATTATTTGGGTTTTTTATATTGGTGTAATGAGAATAATCGGCAATTATTAAAATTTGATAATACAATAAAAAATGTTGATTCATTTTTTAATCACATATTAAGTGAATATAATAATCCTGAATTTATAGAAAATTTATACTTAGTTGGTAAGTTAAAAAAAAATAAATCATTACGTATGACTATACTCTAGGGGATAATCTTTGAAATTGAAGTTAAAAGAATAGTAATTTTTTACCCTTATAAAATTGAAGTAGTTTATTTATAAAAAGGAAAATAAAAGATCATTAAATATGGGAATTCAATATTTAAACTCATTTATAAAAAAAAGTGTAACAAAAGAAGCTATAAAAAAAATAAAGCTAAATAGTTTATTTGGTAAGATTATTGTAGTAGATACAAGTATATATTTATATAGATTTTTAGCAGATGAAGCATTAATGGAAAATATGTATATTATGTTAGCATTATTTAGATATTATAATATTACACCAATATTTGTTTTTGATGGTAAAGCACCAATAGAAAAAGCTAAAATACTTGAAAAAAGGAATTGTGATAAAATAAATGCAGAAAAAGAATATAATTTGATTAAAAGTAATATAGAATATTTTAATATTGGTGAAGACAATGAAGAGTTAGTAGAAAGAATGCAAATTCTTAAAAAAAAATTTATTAGAATAAAACGAGATGATATAATAAAAGTCCAGCAATTAATGGATGCATTTGGGGTGACATATATTGAGGCAGATCAAGAGGCTGATGAAATATGTGCTAAATTCGTTATAAAAAAAATTGCATATGCTTGTCTAAGTGAAGATATGGATTTATTTGTATATGGTTGTTCAAGAGTGTTACGATATTTAAGTTTAATAAATGAAACAGTTGTAATTTACTATTTAGATCAAATACTTCATGATGTAAATATACCATTTAAAGAATTTAAAGAAATTTGTGTTATTTCTGGAACTGATTATAATTTTAGTATAGATAATAGAACCAATTTGTATAAAACTTTAAAATATTATAAATTATATAAATTAAATAATGATACAAATCAAGATTTTTATTCATGGTTAGATATAAATTCAGACTATGTTGAAAATATCTTTAAATTATATAATATTTACAATATGTTTATTACTGATAATATTGAATTAAATAGATTTAAAATAAAAACTAAAAAACCAGATCAAAATAGAATAAAAGAATTAATGGAGCCAGAGGGCTTTATATTCGTGTAAGGAATAGTTCAAATGGAATAATTTTATTTTTTTTATTTTTATTTAAGAAAATATGTTTATAAAATTGATCTATTTTACAACTTAAAATATATATAATATTGATTTCTTATACAAATGGAAAATGATATTCCGAGTGTGGAACTAGATAAAACATTTACTCACATTATTGATAATTGTAATTTTGATAATTTACCAGAGAGTATTATTTGTGATATTTTTAAAGATGGAAGACCATTTTCTAAATTTATAGAATTATGGCTTGAAAAAAATTACCCACTAACTCATATTAAAAAAGATAAAGATCATGATTTTGTAGATATAAATAATCCAGAAATATTATATGATGAAAAAACATTTACAATCGCTAGTGGTTGTAGATTTTGTCCATCTAATATGATCGGTCAAGGTAGATCTTTTGATAAAGAAAAATTTGAAAAAAAAACTAGAAAATTAATATTTTGTATTGTTAGTAATATTAATTTTCCAGAAATTAAAATTCGATTTGTAAGAGGTAGTCAACTTATTCTGAAATATCCAGATGGTAAAATACCATTACAAGATCATATTAAATTCTTTAATTAATTCTTGTTTACTTATTGAACGAGGTCCAACTGTATTATTGTGATTAAACTGTATATTTTGTAAATTTTTTATATTTTTATCTATATTACCAGTATTTGTAAATTTAATAAAATAATGTGATTGAATACTTTTGTCCTCTATATTAGTATCTATTGTTCCGGCAGTATACCCTACTCGTCTAAATGATATATGCGGATTTTCAGTTTTTTTAACAAATATAAAGCTATTTGGTTGTAATTTTTCTATAATTTCTCTACTATAATCTCTTTTTTCCCAAATTTGAAGTATACAAGGAACATCATATTCTACATTTTCTACAAGAAATGAATGTTTAGGTATATCAATTTCTAATAGAAGATGAAAATTTAAAGGAAATATTTTTTTTAAACTATCTTTTTTAAAACTTTTAGGTAATATAAAAGATAAACTAGAACAAAATTCACATGATTTCTTAATAAATTTAATTGCTAATGATGATTGTCTACCAAAGGGTGGATTTCCAATGATATGTATTTTTGAGAATAAATATACTAACTCCTTATAATCTAGTTTTAAATAATCTTGTTTTATAATTTTTATATTTTCTGGTTCTATATCATAAAATAGACAATAATTAGATAATTCGTTTATAGCTTGAATAAATGAACCGTTTCCAGCACTTGGTTCAATAATTAGATCATTACTAGAAATATCTATATATTTTTTTATTTCACTTAAACATAAATTAACTATCTCTGATTTTGTATAATATTTATCTATAGTATTGCGTTTTAATCCAACTGATTGTTTATCATTCATTTATTTATGTTTATTTATGTTTATTTATATATATTTATTTATATTTTCTAATCAATTTTTATTATTTAAAATATATAAATAATAAAACCATAAAAAGATAAAAATAATACTAATATATAGTATGAAGCATATTATAGATAATAATAATTATACTTTAGGACTTGATGATTTAGTAAGAAAAACAAGAAAATTTAATAAAATAAAAGATAATGAATTTTATATACCAAAATTTAATGAGTATAGTATTTTTATAAAAAAAAATTACAGAATATCATTTTTAAAAGAGATATGTAAAAGTTATAAATTGAAACTTTCAGGAAATAAACCAGAATTAACAAAAAGAATATATTATCATTTATTTAATTCAAACTATGCTATTATAATTCAGAAAAATATACGACGTTATTTTATACAGAATTATAATAAATTAAAAGGACCTGCGTGGTGTAAACGATCATTATGCATGAATTCTACTGATTTTTTTACATTAGATAATATAAGTAATATTCCATATGTAGAATTTTTTAGTTATAAAACAGAAGATAATTCTATATGGGGGTTTAATTTTATTTCGTTTTATAATTTATTAATTAAAGGTGGAAATGATAGTGTAAATCCATATACTAGAGAAAAAATTAATTTTGAAATAATGAATGATTTAAAACGTATTATTAAATATAACAAGATGTTTAAATATCCAGTTAATATAATTTTAAATAATGATGTTGAAGTAATTTCATCAAAAAAAAGAATTGAACTAAAAAGTTTAGAATTATTTCAATATATTGATGAATTAGGAAATTATACAGATGTTCGATGGTTTACAAATTTGACCCGATCTTTATTAATTAAATTTATTAGAGATTTAATTGATATTTGGGAATATAGAGCTCAATTAAGTATTAAAATAAAAAAAGAAATATGTCATCCTTATGGAAATCCATTTAGATATATAGATATGCTACATATAGAAGAATTATCTTTTCAATCATTACAAAAAACTTGTTTATCAATTATTGAACAATTTATTAAAAAAGGAATAAATAGAGAAAGTAGTAATTTAGGAGCATCATACGTCTTATGTGCATTAACATTAAATAATAATGATGCAGCAAATGCTCTACCCTGGTTATATCAATCTGTGGCAAGCATAGAATAATACTCTTAACTTAGATGTTAAAATATTATTTTAGCTCGTAAAACACTTAAAAAAGAGTTATTATGATACATCATAATATGCCAAAAAGCACAAAAAAAACTGAAGCTGTTACAGCTACCCCCACCCCCAACGTTGATGTTGAAGTTTTATCTGCCGATTCGAAAAAATCTGCTTCTAAACCAAAAGTTTCAAAGAGCAAAGCTGTTAAAAATGTAGATGTTGTTGCAACAAATGTAGAAACCACTACTCCCACTAATACAGTGGTTGATGAACAGGAATCGTCTGAATCTGTTCTAACAGATACATTTACTGAATTTATGGCTAAACTCCAGAATCTTGCTTCGCAAATGAATTCTCTTAAAAGTGAATTCCGAACATTAGAGAAGAAAGCGGTTCGTGAGCTTAAGACTGCTCAGAAAATTAATGCCAAGCGCAAGCGCAAAACCGGAAATAGATCTCCAAGTGGATTTGTAAAACCCACTCTTATTAGCAATGAACTTGCAAATTTTCTTAAGAAACCACACGGAACAGAGATGGCGCGCACTGAAGTAACTAGAGAAATCAATGGTTACATCCGCGCTAACAGTCTACAGGATAAGGAAAATGGTCGTAAAATTAATCCAGATTCACATCTTGCAACTCTTTTAAAGATTAATGCTGGCGAGGAACTTACATATTTTAATCTTCAAAGATATATGAGTCCACACTTTGCCAAAGCAAATGCCAAAGTTCCAGCTGTTGATATGTAAATAATTAGTTGTGTCTGCTAAAAATAAAAAATAAAAAATAAAAAATTTACATAAGATAATAAAATAATTATTTTATGTAAATAGTAATCCCATTGGTTTAGATAATCTATATACTTTTTGTGGTTTTACATTAACTTTATAAGATATAACATTTTTATATAAGTTTTGTGATGTTTTCTTTAGATTTGATTTTGGTATATCAAACTCTTCTAATGGAAAAAATAATGGCATATCATCTTGGTCGTTATAGACGTTTTGTATTTCTTTATCTTTAATTGTAAGTGTTATATCATTTTCGGGAGATAATAAACTCATAATTATTTATTATATAATAGTTATATAATAAAATTATTATATAATAAATAATTTTATTATCACTCATAAAATTGATTTAATTAATATTTATTATTAATAATTAATAATTATGAATTCAGAAATATTTTCATCAATATTTGAAAAAAAAAATGTTAAAGAAATATATGAAATAATTGCACCACACTTTAATGTAACTAGAATTTATACATGGTCATGGGTTGATAGTTTTATTAATAACTTACCAAAAGGATCTTTTATATATGATATTGGTTGTGGGAATGGTAGAAATATGCATTTTGAACAACATACTTTTATAGGAATTGATAATTGTGAAAAATTTATTTCTATGTGTAGAGAGAAAAATTTACTAGTTCAATTAGCAAATATGACAAAAATTAATCTTCCAGATTCTTCAGCAGATGCTATTATATGTATTGCTGTATTTCATCATTTATCTACTTATGAAAATCGTATTAAAGCATTATTGGAAATGAAACGTTTAATTAAACCAAAAACTGGAAAAATTTTGTTATCTGTATGGTCTATAAATCAACCACTAAAAACAAGAATCACATTTAATAATTATGGTCATCATATGGTTAATTGGAATAAAAAATATAAACGATACTATTATATTTTTCAAATAAATGAAATTATAAGTTTATTTGAAAAAGTTGGTTTAAAAATATTAAAACATAAATATGATTGTGGTAATGAAATATTTATTTTATATATTGAAAAAAAAAATTGAAAACTTTCATCACTCTTAGATAAAAAATGTTATTTCTATGAATTATGAATATAAATTTTGAAAAGCGCAAATGGGAAATGCAACTAGAGCGACGTTTTATAGATATTTTTGAATGGGAAAAATATCTTGAAACTGTTTATCCTGATTGGTGGAATTCTTTGTATAACTCTATGTGGCCTGTTCGTATTATATATTATAATTATGATAACTCCTTAACAGAATTCTATTTTCACATTAATCGTTATTCCTCAATGGATTATATTATGAATAAAGTATATTTATTACTAAAACAACAATTTGCTGCAGTATCTTCATGTTTTGGTCATGACATTGCTTTTATTATTTACAATTACATGTCTGATCTTTTTGATCCAAATAATAATTACCTTTACTATCATTCTCGCCCATTAGATATTGATTATCCTAATAGTAATAAGATTAATAGAGTGCTACTTAATCCAACAACTACTTTAAATGAATTATCTTGTGCTTTACGTAATGATCCAGTTATTTCTCGATTTACTAATATACGATTACGTGCTAAACCTTATAAAAAACCTTTCCGAGTTCTATAATTATATAGATTTATTTGGCTTAATTACAGGTATTTGTAATACATCTTGTTCTTTTTCTTGTTCTTCTTCCAATTGTCTCAATAATTCATCTTGATCTAATGGATCTATTTCAACTTCTCCACTCTTTTCTCTCTTTTCAACTTCTACTATTTTTAGTTTTTTTGGAATTTTTTCTCTTTTCTTTTGAAAATTTTTTATATATTTTTCTATAGTAAATTCTTCTGATATTTTAATATCGTTTTGTAATGATAACGCCAACTTTGATATTGGTATTAAGAATCTATCTGTCATTTTATATAATCTATATTTTGGAGCAACATCCATCTTTGTTGCCGGAACCTTAACAAAATAAAAAGAACTATTGTTGGTATTATTTACGACAAGTAAAGGTTTATTATTATCTGGTAATTTTGTAGAAGATATAAATATTAATGGAAAATTAAAATACTTTGAAAATAGTTGTATATCTAAATTAGTAATATAATAATTATCTGACATAATCATTTCGTCAATTGTAATTTTACCCAATAATAATTTCCTTACCTTATCATTTTTTCCTTCAAATATTAGTATTTGTCCTAATATATAAATATCGTCCTTCAGTTTTTTGTATTCATCTATTAATATTTCTTTTAATTGATTAATAGTTATTATTTCTGTATCTGAAATAAAGTCCTTAATTATGTAAAGAATTATTTCAAAACTACATATATTATTGTCATTTATAAAAGCTAGTTCTATAGTATTTACTGGAAAAAATGGTTTCCATTTTAATGTTATTGATTTAGTTTCTATTTTACAATCAATATTGGGAATCATTACCAATTTCTTTTTAGTCACACTCTTTGTAGTATCCTTTTTTTCCTTAGATTCTTGTTTTTCTTCAACTAGAGATACTAATTTTAATTTTTTTTTATTAACTGTTTTAACAGTATCTGATTTTTTGTCATCTTTTAATTCAGATTCCCAAGGAGAATAATATTTACTAATTTTGGGATTAACTGTATCATAGCTATTATTAGTTATATATCTATTTTCTTCTACAATTTGTATATTATCAAAATATTCATTTGTCAGTAATGACTGTAACAATATTATTTCATTATCATTTAAATTATATTTAATATTTGAAAATGATAAAAATGATTGTGGTTCAAATATAAATTGTCTAATACGATTATATCTTATAAGTTCATCTGATATTTTACCATAATACATTTCTTCATTATCACTTTTATTAATTAAATTAGTTTTTGGTATTAATAATATACAAGTTTCTTTATCATCAAAAAGACAATAATCTTTATTTATACATTCATCATCAATATTAATTAGACAAGTTGTTATATTTTCTAAATTTTTTAATATTGATTCATCATAATTAGTAAATCTTATATATTCCTTAGCTAATAGTATTAATTTATCATTTACAAAATTTAATTTATCCATGTATAATAGATCTGATTTATTAATTGTTTCTTCTATTTCTTTACGTATATCTCTATTATCTAATCTTCCTAATAAAATTCTAATAGTATTTCGAAATGTATTATAAAAATTTGTTTCTAATTTTATATTTTTAATATATTTGTTTCGTTCACTATCTATATTATCAGAAAGTATTGCTGTTTTATCACCAACAATATAATTTGATTCATCCAAACTATTTAAATCATCACCATATGTATCTTGTTCTGGTGGTGAAACAGCGACAAATTGATTAGTTTCTGTAATTAATCCAACAATGAGTCCATCTTCAATAACTTTAAACATTGGTAAACATGGAATTTTATTATTTGTTTCTTTATTAAGATTGGTTAAAAAATCTCTAGTATAAGAATATGATTTCCATATATCATCATCTATCCATTGGAATCCATCTCCAATATCTATAATTAAACTTGAAGGAAGACATGGCACAAAACCATTATCAAGTCCTTTCTCAACAATTACACCAACAACTTTATTATTATAATTTAATATTTGTTTTAATAATTTATAACCAAATTCTTGTAATATATATAATAATTTACCTAATATAATATTTGTTTTAAATTTATATACATCAGGTAAACTGGGTAATGGTCCGCAGTTTTTATTTAATACATTTTTTATTAATTCAAGTGTATTTCTAATATTTGGTAATGTAGATTGATTTTTTAAATCAAATAAACGAGTTATTTCATAAAATGTTTGTTTGTCTTCATAACCATATATTGGTTCAAAATATTTATCATTTTTTATTAATATTAGTGTTTTTTTATTAATATCAAAAAAATTGTTTAAATAATGGTTTGTCGGACATATTAATTTTACATTATCAGTTAAATCATCATTACTCATTTCTAAAATAACTAAATTTAATCCCTGTGGAAATAACTTAGGATTTGGAGAACATATTATATCCCACATATAGGTATAATCAATTAATACACTATCAGATTGTAAGTAACTTATAAAATTTTCATATGATTTAATTGTTTTTGTTAAAAAAAGATATTTGGTTTCATCAGTTAGATCTATATTACTATATAAATAACTACTTTTATATTTATCAATATCTATTTCTCTCTCTTTAAAGAATAATGAAGGTAAATTTCCATTTTGATATGTTAAAAAATTATCTAAATTAATACTAGAAATTATTTGATTTTTCATTTCCTTAATTGATAAAGATGATTTTGTTTTAGAATATTCAATAAATACATCAGCAATACATGCAATAAATGATTGAAGTTTATTTATTTCTACACCATGACGTAAAAGACAAATATGGTTGGGTTTTAAATTTGCATTAGTTATGCTAATTTGACACTTCCGATTATCAGTTTTAAGAAATTTTTGAATCGATATTGGTAAAAATCCCCATCTATTTTTATCAAGTGGAAATTTGTCCACTCCTTTAATATAATTATCAGATTCAGTAATAGTAGCTGTTTGTTTTATAGATTCAGTATCTTTACATTGTTCTCGTCTTTTTTTTTGTGAAGGTTTATCCCATGATTTAAAACAACACGGAACACAATATCCTTTTGGATGTTTATCTTCAGCGAGGAATCCTGGATAATGTTTTATATATTCACCATTTTTACCAACATGTTCTTTTCTATAATCATTAAATTCAAAAATAGTTGCGCCTGGGGGAACTTCTTTTGCATCTTTTGGAATAATATTTCCATATTTACCAGACTTAGCTTCTTCTTCCGTTAAACTAACATTATCTCTTAAACTCCAATATCTGGGACAAATATACCAATATTCTTTATCTTTAGTAATTCCATATTTTATTGCTTCATCATAAGAACCTGGATGATTTTTATCAATATTTTCTTTTTCTTTATCTGTTAATATTACTGGCTGTCTTCTGTAATTCCATGGACATAACCGCGAATATGCATTATGTTTAGCATCATGTTCAGATAAAAAAAGCGCTGGTTGTCTTTTTTCTAATCGTTTATAAAAAGGGTTAGGATTAGAAAGAGATTCTCCTGTTATATCTTTAATTAATTTATCAGATGCCGTAGTCTGTAAAGGAGTTATAGGTGATTCAACAGGTGATTCAACAGGTGATTTAACTGGTGATTCAACAGGTGATTCAACGGGTGATTCAACAGGTGATTTAACTGGTGATTCAACAGGTGATTTAACTGGTGATTCAACAGGTGATTTAACTGGTGATTCAACGGGTGATTCAACAGGTGATTTAACAGGTGATTTAACAGGTGATCCATCAAGTGATTCTATTTCAGAACCTACTTTTATTTCATCTTTCTCATTGTTATCATCATCTTCGTCAGATTTTAATAAAGATTCAGATTCAGATTCTAATTCAGATCCTAATTTTATTTCGGTTTCATCATCATCATCAGAATCAATGTCAGAACCAAATTTTATGCCCATATCAGATGACTCCCCTACACCTCCTATAATAGGATCATCTACTTTGAGCTCTTCATCGTCATCATCATCTTCATCGTCATCGTCATCGTCATCTGTATCAGAACCCATTAGTATATCAAGTAGATTATTTTCTTCAGAAGCTTGTTTTTTTTCTTTGGTTTCAAATACTAATTCTTGAGCAACTATACTTAATTTTTTATTTTCTGGATATGGTTTTTCACCTGAAGCAACAATTTCCTCAACGGTTTCTTTATCAACTATTTTTGTTTTAAGACATAATCTATTAATTTCATTAATTGGCACTCCAGTAGATTCTGGATTTTGTGTAATTCTAATTAAAGAATCTAAATAAATTGGTATTATCTGTAAATATAATATATTATTAATACCATTAATAGTTATTATTATATTATTTTGATAATCTTCTTGTTTAATAGTTGTTAAAAATCCGGGACTATTTTTTATTTTGATTTGTTTTTTTTTATATAAATTATTAACAACACCAACTGAACTAATGACTTCTGCTAACTTTATCCGGGCTTGAGTATCACTTATACCAAAGTTTTTTGTTATAACTTCAATAATTTCATCTTCTTGTTTTTCTTTATTTAAAAGATCTAAAATAAAAGCTTCTAGGCTATCCATTTCATTATAATTTGAAACTCTTTTATATCTCATACTTATTCCATTTTTTAGATTACCTTCTTCAACATTAAAAATAGAGGAAACACATCCTATAATTTTTGATAAATTAATTATTTTATCAATTTCCAATGAACATTGATATTCAATATCTACTATATCAGTATTAGAATCATATAATGAAGAAAATGTTTGTATACTATATCCAGTTTGCTGTAAAGTATTATTAATATTATTAATTATAGGATTAATCCCATCTTTTATTACATCGGAAATTGAAGATAACTTAAATGGTGATTTAAATTCAATCGAAATAGATATACTAGCATTACTATAAAATTCACAAAAAATTGGAATAATATTATATTGATATACGTATTCAATATAGCATGCAACAGATTTTGTTTTACCTATATTTTTCATTAATTTAAAAATATTAGATTTACTCAAATACGGTATTTTTTTTCCAGTTGTAGTAACTTTATCGGTATATAATCTATATATATTTTCCATTTTTTTGGATGGATTATATTTTATAAGAGGAATAGTCTTGGTTGCATGTATTATTTTAAATATTGCATCAAGTGGTAAATTATATATATTATTCGAATTTATAATTAAATTTATTTTATTAATTCCTTCATTTATATATTGATATTCCGTTACTCTTTTTTCATATATTTTATGAAAAAGATTTATATTTTCTTCATTTCTTTCAAATTCTTTATTAATTAATTTTTGGGATTTTTCTAATAAGGTTTGTTTATTATTATTTAATAATTCTAAAGAAGTTATTTCTTCCTGAATTAAATAAGGAAAATATATCTTTAATGAAGATAATATAGGTAATACTTTATCTTTCATACTATTCAAAATATCGTTTGCTGTGCAAAAATAAATTATATTATTATTTATTTTATATGTCATTAATAGAGTTTTGTTAGTTGATCCAAGTAATTCATCTGTATATTTTTCTAAAAATGTATCAAATTCGACAACATTATATGGATTTATAGTAAAAGGATATTGTAAATCACCGGCAACAAATTTATGACCTAATGCTTGGTGTATTAAGAATTCTTTTTGATCTAATTGTAACTCTAATATATCATCATAAGTATATATTTCCTTATCTTCTAGTTTTTGAGTAGAATTAATATTTGATAAAAATTGCTGCAAGATAATTTTATTTAAATCCAATTTATTGTTTTGTGTCAAAAATTGATATACTGATGCCGAATCTAATTTACCTTTATAATAACAAAATAGATATATTTCTTCAAATGCAATATTATTATTTTTTATTATTTTTTTTTTTACACTTTCAATAGTATCATCTATATAAATTTTTCTATCTAAGAAACTAACTGTTGGTGTGGACGAAACCTCTATATTTCCATTACTCTCTACTTCACTAATTATACTGTCTTCTTCTTCTTTATATTGACTCTGTTTAGCATCTCCACTATAGACATCTATCTTTTCTATTATATTATTTTTTAAATAACATAGTTTGAATATTTCAGACATATAAAATATTATTATATTTTATATAATAAAATATAAACAATATAACCTTTCATAATATAAAACTAAAATAATAATATAATACTATATATGCATTATAATATTATAGTTGCTGTTTGTAATGATAATGGTATTGGTAAAGATAATAAGTTACCATGGGATAAAATACCACAAGATATGCAAAATTTTTCTAAATTAACTAAAGGTACAGGCAACAATGCTATTATTATGGGAAAAAATACTTATTTAAGTATTGGAAGACCATTACCATGTCGAGTAAATATTGTATTATCTACTTCTCTGAATGAAGTAAATAAAGAAAAAGAAGAAAAAGATATACACGTATTTAAAACTATTGAAGAATGTATAAACTTTTGTAATAATAAGAATTTTGATGAAGTTTGGGTTATTGGAGGAGAGAGTATATATAGACAATTTTTGGATCTAAATTATATTCAAAAAATTTATAAAACAAATATTAATAAAAAAATAGAATGTGATACTTTTTTTCCATATATTTCTAATAAATTTTATCTAGAAGAAACAATAATATTAGATTCATTAGTTAATATAACAATTTGGAATCGTGACAATAATAATAATAATAATAATAATAATAATAATAATAATAATATCGAAACTATTTTCCATATGGAAGTTTAAGATATATCCTTTATTCATTTAACATCATAATATGGATTATCAGTAATAGTCATACCGCAATAATTTTGTGGATTATTTTTATAATCAACTGGATTATAAATATTTAACTTTTCTGCTTGAATTAATAAAAATTTAAAATTTTGCCAAAATTCTGGTGTATGTCCAATACTTTCTGAAGCTACATGAGCTAATTCATGTAATGCAACAAATGTTAAAGTATTTATATCAATCAATTTTCCAGGATCATTCTTTTCTTTATCTAAACAGAAGGCTAATTTTTCTCCTTTATTCTCACTATACGCAGTATATTCGCTAGTTGGCAAAGTCTCCATAATTTTTTTTGGATTAAATCTATTTTTCAATCTAATAATATTTTCATTATTAGGATAATTTTTAGAACAATATTCAACAACAAGTTTCATATTTTTATTAACATTAGCCAATTTATCAGCTGCTAAAGACAATTTATTACGTTCACGCACACAATATCTCTCTCCATCTACATCTGAAATTATACATTTTAGTTGAAATATATCAGAAGTATAATATATACGATATGAAACTATTATGATTAATACAATAATTATTATACTTAATAAATCAATACTCATATATATATATTATTTTTATAAAATTAAATAATATATAATCAAAATTTTATTATGCTAATACCCGTTGATGCTGGTCAGGTTCAATTGTTGATTGCATCCATGGACCAGGCTGCCCTCGAGGATTAGGAGGATCCGGTCGAAGTTGAAGATTAGCATTTCTTAAACTAGATCCAACAGTATCAATTCCACTGTGGTAACCAGCCTTAAGTAAATTAACACCTGCTAATTCACCACCATCTTGGGAAGTAAAAGCACCCCAATCATTATTAGAGTCTTTTGGTAATAAATCAGCTGGATTAGTTACTTGTTGTCTATCACAATTAGAGGGTAATCCATGAGTAATAGTATCTATGCCGTTAACTTTTGCATGATCTTCATTCTTACCAGCTGGCATTGCTGGCTCAACACCGCCCATTGCCAAATTTTCGCCTCCGGAATTATTATTAGATTTCGAATTTGTCATTCCACTAAAAAACATCCCTTTAAATACATTATATCTCATTAAAACTACAATTACAGCTAATAAACCAACAAAAAGTAATAAAGAATTTTTATTTACTTTGTTGAATATATCTGGTAAATTTTTTAGATAACTCATATATATAAAATAAATGATAAAATATTTTTAAAATTACATATAATTTTTGCTAAAGTCATGTAGGTTTTTCCGAGTTTTCTTCATCTTCAGAAAAATTACTAATATTATCATCCGATTCTCCTATATCGTCTAACATAAATTTTGTTTTAATATTTCTTGCTTCTAAATAAGCTTCAATTGCAGCTTGTCTCATGTGTTTTGCCTTTTCCCTTGCTGCTTTATATATTTCATAATATACTTCACTTTGTTTTTTTAATGATATAGTTTCATTTATATCATTTACATCTAAGTTAACTTCATGCAAAGCATCATTTGTTTCTAGAATATTATTTGTTTCTAAATTTTTATTTGTTTCTAAAATTTTATTTGTTTCTAAAGGTTTGGTTGTTTCTAAATGTTTACTTGTTTCTAAATCTTTAGTTATTTCTAAAGAATTTTTATTTGACATTTCTTTATTATCTTTCAAATTATTTTTAATACATTCTTCATTTACTTCTAAAGTAATTTTTTTTTCAGATATATCACTTTCATCTAGTATATTTTCTAAATTATTTTTAATAGGTAATTCTTCAGTTATAGAGTTTTCTAAATTATCTGAACAGGGATCAGGTGTTTGATGTTTAATCATAAAACCATTTTTTATTTCATCTTGAACACGCAAAACCATCAATTGTGGTAAATTAATATCTAATTGAAAGCTTTTAGATGAAAATTTTATTCCATCTACGCAAATTAATGGTATTACCTCAGTTTCATTGGTTATATCACTTGTATCCATAATTCTTTCATTTTCATCATATATCATACAATAATCTTTTTTAATTTGTTTTGTATATGGAATATGTGCTCTAATAATTAACATTTTCCCAGATTTATAGGATCTTGTTGGTGAAATAAACATATTTTCAATATCATCTAAATCCATTTCAGATTGAAACCAAATATTTTTTTTTTCAAAAATAAGTTCTCTACATTTTAATTCCAGACCTTCAAACCATGATATTAAGTCATAATCGTAAAAATTATATAATAAATCTACAAATGATTTTTTTGATGTTGTATTTTTAATAATTCCTTGTTTTGTTTTGCATTTAGGTAATTGTATATATAAGGGTAATTTTTTATCTGTGTAATTTATTTTTGTAAAAAAATTTCCACCCTGTAATGGAGATGGATTCTCTAAATTTAGTTGACTAAAATCGAAATTACTGGTAGGTTCTATAATATTTTCCATTATAGGATAAAAGGAAAATTTACTTGTTATTAACACGCAAAATATTAAAAAATATTATGAATTAATATTTTAATGAGAAATGAATTTTTAGAAGAATGTTTAATACTCCTAAAGAGAGAAGATATTAAACAAAATATTAAGGAATTTATTAATCCAATTTTAAATCCTATTATAAGTATTTTAATAAAAGAAATAAATCCTTATATATATTTATCATTAATTTTTGTAATAATTAGTTTTTTATTACATTTAGGGATATTTATATTATTAATACGTAATAAATCTTTTTCTTAATATAATAAATTTTTTCTCATTTTAATATATACAAGATGAATTTACTAGAACAATTTAAAAGTGCTGTAGTTGGAGGAAGTCGTAAACGACGCAAACATCGTCGCAGTAAACGCGGGGGATCTACCCATAAACCGTTAGTTGGACACGAATTAACTGGTGGTAGAAAACATAAAAAATCTGGCAAAAAATCACGTAAATTACGTAAATCACGTAAATCACGTAAATCTCATAAAAAAGGAGGAAATATGGCGTTAAAAGCCGCCGCTCTTCCATTTAGTCTTTTAGCACTTCAAAGATTAGTTGGAAAAAAACGATCCTTAAAGAGACGTCGTTCAAGAAGATAGATAATTTTCTAAATCTTTAATATTATAATTTAAATAATTTATAATATTAATATTGAATGTCTTTAGAAGAAAATATTAAAAATTGGGTTAAATTAGATAATAGTATAAAAGAACTAAATGAAAAAATTAAATATTATAAACAAGAAAAAGTAAAATATAATACAAATATTATCGAATATATTAAAAACAATGATTTAGATAATGTAACAATTCGTATTAGTGATGGTAAGATAAAATTTCTTGATATGAATTATTCACAACCATTAACATATAAATTTATATATGAATGCTTAATTAAATTTTTTAATAATGAAAATACAGTGGATGAAATTATAAACTTTATAAAATCTCAACGAAATATTAAAACTATTAAGGAAATAAAAAGATTTAATAATTAATACTAGTTAAATATAATATATATTAAGAATAATATATATTATATGTATGAATAACTGTTCTCTAAATACGAGAAACTCAAAATTATTTGGACATAAATTAACTGATATCTTATCTAATTCTGAAAAATATCTTCCAATTTTAAAAAAAAATTCATTAGAAAATTTAATAATACCATATAATGTTTTCATAAATAAAAATGATATAACACATAATGCGATATTATATAATCACTGTAAAGAATGTATAGATGATGAAACTTATTCAATATTAATTGAACTTGTTAGTAGTGATAATATTACTAAAAAATCTTCAAACCAAAAAAAAAAAACTAAAAAAAAAGAACAAAAGAAACGAAAAAAAACTAGAAAACTATAGAAGTAAAACAGCTTATTAAAAGGCACTCATATCCCAATTTTTATTATTAAATGGTGCTATTAATATATCTCGAATTTTAGTCTTCCAGTAATTTACTTTTTTATCAAAATTAATTTCTTTTTGAGTTTTTGGATATAATGGCATATCATTCATTAATTGTGATTCGGTAGAATTTATTATTGGTTTATATCCAAAACAATTTACACCAAATTTAACATTTGGATTATCAATAAATCCACCATTTATCCCCGGTCTACCACAATCATTTTCATGTCCACTTACTTTTTGTAATTCTTTCCATTTTTTGTATTGAGTAGGAAATAGGGCCATCTGATCCTGTGACCATCCATAACTACACCAATCTGCACCACTATCTAACGCGGCGTCAATTTCTTTATAATTAGCTAATCTATTACCATAAGCTTTACAAATCGCTTTTGCATCACTATATGTATAATTATTTCCGGGTATATGATATACCTGTTTAATATATTTTGATTCTGGAACAATGTCAGTATCAATATTATCACTTTCAACTACAATATCTATTTCAGGTTTTCTAGAAAAAATATCTTTTATACTTGTTATAATATTTATATCAAAAAAATAATTAAACCCATTTATTAACATTAAAACTAAAAATATACTTACCATAGTTGTTCCTAAAAAATTAGCTGGTTTATTATTATTTGTAACAATTTTTTCAGTGCTTCCTAAAGATGAAAATAATATAGAATATAATATTATTATTACTAATATTATTGTTATCATTATTGGATTAACTTGCATATTATCAAAATAAGCCATATCATTCGTAGTTGGCATTCCTACAATTGAATTCATATTTATTTCCATTGTATATAATTAATTCTTATTTTTTTTTCTATAAAATAAGCAATATGTATGTGGTGTTATTACTTTATTTTCTAATATTTCATTAACATGTGTATCATTAAAATTATACCATTTACCATTTGGATTTTTAATATTTGCTGTATAATGTCCACCATTAACATCTCCAGAATGATTACTTGTTCCAAATAAATTATATATATATTCTTGTGAATTATAACCATGAACATATTTTGAAAAATCGACATTGTTAATTGGTGTATTTACTATAGAAGTAATTTTTTGATTAAAATTATTAAACCTTTTTAAATCTATAATTAATACAGTTGGCAAACTCCAAAATATTATATTTTTTTTTATATCTTCTTTTTTATTTGTTTTATCATTGAACCATGCATTTTCGCCCTTCATTTCTTCGTCACTACCATATAAATCTAAACATTCAAATATATCAGTAACATTTTTATTTGGTAAAGAAAGTGTTAATATTGAAAATGGTTCATATGTTCTACTTAGAATATCATTAGATTCATATGACTTTATCTGTGTAATAGATATACCATAAAAAATATTTAATATTTCAGAATATTCTTTTTTATACATATCTTGCATCATTTTATAACAATCTTTAGCTAATATATCTACATTATTTTTAATATTACCAGTAATTGTCATGTCTACTTCTCTTTTTAGACTGCAATGTAAACAATCAATTACAAATAATAAAAATTCAGTAATATCATTTTGCATAAATCCGGAAAATATATTCCATTCTTTTTCAATAGAAACACGTTGTAAACCCTTTATAAATCCATGAGGTGCAATAGTGCAATTTTCACTCCACATTAATTCACGTAAATTATTCCATTCTATTAAAATAACAGATTCTATATTATTGTTAATTTTTTTTTTATCTAAGTTATGTAAAAAATCATTCAATTCATAAGTATGTGATAATAATTGCATGCAGGAATTAATATAGCATGAATTACCTACATTTGCTAATCCAGTTAATCCTTTATCTTTATACTTCTCATAATAGAATTCCATTATTAATTAAATATAAGTATATATTTAAACATATTTTTTTTTTATTATTATACATAATAATGAATAATAATATAAATAACATTTCTCCGATGGAAAATCGATTAATAACATCTTACATGGATTTTGTTAATGCATCAAATACATCAATGCATAGTATCATAGAAATTATTAATAATCAACAAACATCTTTTAATGAAATATTAAGCCGCCATAATATACCAACCCGACCATCTGGATATATACAACCGAATATTTCACAATATATATTACCTAATATTTTTGAAAACAATAATCAACAATCTAATTACCGAAGTAATCAAAGAAGTAATCCATATTCAAATCTTAGAAATAGCCAAAGAACATCCAATCAAAGACCCGTTAATTCAATAAGACGTATATGGAGAGATATATCTTTTTCTCGAATGCCTATAGAAAGTTTATACGAACCAATTATAGTAAGACCATCATATAGACAAATTGAATTAGCTATAGAAAAAACAAAATTTGAAATCATACATCAACCATTAAATTTATCTTGTCCAATTAGTCAACAAGATTTTAGTAATAATGATGACGTAATACAATTAAGAGCTTGCAAACATATATTTATGCCAAATCATATATTACAATGGTTTGAAAATAATGTTTGTTGTCCCTTATGTCGAAATGATATACGTGATAATAGTAATAATTTAGAAATTTCTGGATCTCAAATTTATAATAGTGATACTACTCCCACTAGCAATAATAATGCAACTAGCAGTGATAATCACACTACTAGTCAAAATAATGAAATTAATGAAAATAGTTTTTCAGATCAATTAGCAAATATTATTTCAAATGAATTAACTTCAGATGAAAATTTTTTAGGTAATATTAATATTGAATTATCTGTTCATAATAATTCAATCACTGAATAGTTATTATCTATATATACTAGAACTTTTGGGTATTTGCAATAATAACTCTAATTAAAATATAAATAATATAAATAATATAAATAATATAAATATTATTTATAATATTATTTATAATAATATTATAATTACATGTCACACTCATTAGACAATAACCAGCCAATCAATATTAATTTTGATATTAGTTATCCAAATTATGAATCTAATATGCAACCATTTATGAGGCGAACTGAAAATACTGATATTGTTATAGATACATATGAATTAGAAAAAAAATTACTATTATTAGATAATGCTTTATCTGAAGAAATAAAAAATTTTTATAGAAAAATTAAATCATCAACTCAAGAAATTTATATAAAAAATTGGCAACTTTTTAGTATAGATAATATTCTTAAACTAAAAGAAATGTATATAAAAGATAATATAAATATAACTGATATTGGCTTAAAATACGAAGGTATGGGACATTGTAAAGTTGCATTTATTGATCCTAAAAGTAATATGATATATTATCGCCATGATGGCGGATCAAATGGTTATGACAGAGAACATAATTATAATAAATTAAAAAATAATTATTTATCTATAAATAATTCAGGTATTACATTTTATACATTTTTACAACAAATTAATCAGGATATTATAGAGAGCGATTGTGTCTTCTAAATAATTATCACAATTAAATTAAAGTCCAAGTCTCGTTAACTTTCTTTCAATAGTGTCTTCACTATCACTACTATGAACACTTTCTTGACTAAAACGTGTTCCCGGTATATAAGTTCCTGAATATGAACGTTCAGATGATCTTCTACTACTGCTAGATGATCTTCTACTACTGCTAGATGATTTTCTACTACTGCTAGATGATCTTCTACTATTGTTAGATGATGTTTTAATACTTGATTTATTTTTCATATTTTTCATATTTTTTCTAGTTTTTTTAACTTTTTTTCTTTTTCTCTCAGTTCTTTTTTTTCGTTTCCTAAACATTTTCTTTTTATATCTTCGTATTGTTCTTCCTCTAGTCATTATATAATATATAAATAAAAAATTAAACTCTTAGATATGACGGTTCCATTCTACTTCAGCATTTTAATAAATGGATCAAATAATATAGTCTTCACTTCTTTACACCTAAATTCTTCATATTTTTTTTTGAATTTTTCTTCATCTTCCCACTTTTCATGCAATTTATCTATATCTTTTTTCCAAGATCCATGAGGATTCAGTATATCTTGTCTTCCTCTTTTAGATCTAAAATCTTCCATATTTTCTAAAACTAATGCAAATAATTGTTGTAAAGGTTTCATTATTTGATTTGTTATATAAAATCCATAATCTATTTTCAAGTTATTCTCTAAAATATATTTTGGATTTTCAATCTTTTCGCCTTGAAGGGCCTTTTTATTATCAGATTTAATATATATAAATGGTATTCTATCTCCTGGTCCTGGTTTGTTTCCCGAATCCCTTTCTCCCATTCTCAATGCTAATACATTATGTGCTATTTGCATTGGGTTTTTATACGTAGATCGTAATGATTTTGTAATAATTAGTTTTTCTCGAGGATATTCTTCATCAACAACTTTTTTTAATGTTTCTTTCACAAAAGTAACTGCTTTATGAACAACATTATCTTTCATTAATATATCAATTACACCGCCATATATATCTTTTACAATAGGAGCATTATCTCTGCGTTTTAAAACAATCCCCATAGATTTACGCTTACATTTATCTGGATCAAATTCATATAACATACCAACATATCGTTTCTTAGATAATAAACAAAATGGTAAGAATGTTTTTTCATATTCTAAATCATGTGGGCTTTTCAATCCTTTTTTTGCTATTTTACTAACTTCCTGTGCTAATTCTATAGTTATAATTAGCGCTTTTTTTCCTATTATAGGATTATCATCCATATCGTGTAGATTAAATGTAAAGAATGCACTATCAGTATCTCCATAAACTACTTCTGCTTTAGTTTTTACTTTACCATAATCTTTTGTTTCAACAATTGCATTTCCATAATTATCTTTTATTACTTTTGTTGCATACATTAACAAATTTCTACCAGTTGCAGTTGTTGATGCTGCTACATCTTTTTCATAAAAACTACTAGTTCTTGCACCAGTTTGTCCATATAATGAATTTGCCGTAATTTTAATTGATAATTGACGCTTATCTAAAACATTTTCCATAAATGGATCTTTTTCATTTTTCATTTGTTTCTTAGTTGCTTTTCTTGCATCTAATAACTCTTCTAAAATAGCCGGTAAAATTGCTTTTGAACCATCTGTAAACTGTGCATATCTACATATTTTATATCCAGATAATACTTTAGTTTTTGCTGCTTTTGGTGTTTTTCTTATCCATTTAAATGTATCATATGTAACATCAACATATTCATATTCTTCTAAGTTATCATATATATATTGGGGAGACCCCAAATCCCCCTCTCCAGATAAATCCTTTTCGCCCCATTCTTTTAATAATTTACCTTCCAAATCATATTCTTTTGTCCATACCTTACTATCATGAGATAAATTTTCACTAATAATAGATGATGGGTATAATGAACTATAATCAACACAAGCAACAGGATTATCTAAATATAATCCTGTTTTAGGTTCTAATACTGTAGCTCCTTCATAACCTTCATCATCCATAGATTTTTCAATTAAAGGCATCAATGTATTTTTTTGTCTACATTTTTTTGCAACATATGATGTTAACTTAATTCCTTGTCCACGCATTACTAAGAAATTCATCGGCACACTACATAATTTTGACATTTCTACATATCCAGTTATTGTATCTACTTTTCTCATTAAATCATGAATTAATGTTGTATCCTTAATACAATATTTACCAACTATAGCCCTACCTTTTGGACCTTCATTTGCTAAACGAAATATATCTTGGGGTGTTACATCATCTTTTCCTAAACACCATCTTAGAGTTTTACTTTTATCTGGTGTAACTTTACCATCAATTTCAAATGAATCGTTCTGTAAATTTTTTATTAGAAATTTTTTACCTTCTTGATATAGATCAGTTGAATGTCCAATTTCTTCAATTACGATATAATCTTCATTTTCTAAACCAATTAAATTTTTTGTTTTTACAATAGAAACATTTTTTTCTTCATCATATAATATATCTTTTATATTATCACCAATAAAATGTCCAGATACATAATCTAATTTATATGATGGTAATTGTTCTTCTCTACGAAATACATTCAAGAAATCAATTTGTAATCGACCCGTCATTTTATAATATTTAATATCGTATTGACCACTTGCAATAAATAAACTATTTTCTTCAATATTTTCTTTTCCAGTTTTCCAATCTTTTTTCAAACAAACTTCATTCTTATTACGCGATAATCTCAAAAATTGATTCACACAATTTAATTCCTGGCTTCTTTCATACATAAATCCAAAATCCCAACCATGAATATTATATCCAATTACAATATCCGGATTTTCTCGTTGCATAAATGCAGTCCATGCCAATAATGCTTCTCGTTCTGTATCATAACTTTCAGTAACAACATTATTAATTGGATCACAACTACCAACTACAATACAGTGTTTTAGATATGGTTTATCTTCACCATCTAATCGTAATGATGATCCTATAAATGTTACTCGGTCTCCTTCAAGTTCCGGAAAATGCATATTTAATGTATTGGTTAATTCTTGAATTTTAGTATCTCGTTCTGCATCTGGATCTTTTAACATATCAATAATTGTTGCATCTTTTTTTGTATATTTTTTTGCAGATTTCTTAGTAAATTTAAAACCAAAATTTTCTACTAGGGGTTCCTCCCCTCCGCCCGAATCAGATAAATCCTTCTCTAATTCATTATCTTCTTCATCTTTCTCATTTTCTTCTAATAATTGATTATTAAATTCTTCTTCAAATTTAATTTTTGCATAAGCTGCCGGATAAACTTTTATCCATTCATCAAATGCCTCTTTTATTTCACTCTCTTCTATAGGTGGAGACCCACTATTGCCCTTATTTTTTAGCTTAGGGTATACTTTATCTACATTCTTCAAATTATCTAGATCAAATGCTGTATATACACAACGTTTCATAAGTTCTTCTGTTGGTTCATTATTCCTAATAATATCAACTATATTTGTTGCCAATTTTTTATAACCTTTTTTTGGTAGTGGAAAATCACCATGACTACTAGATGCCTCAATATCAACACTTAATATCTTATATGGAACTCTTCTTTCCAAATTTGGCAATGCATAAATGTCCTTATAATTAATTGAGAACTCATAATCACATGTAGTTGTTAATTTTGTATGTTTCGTGAATTTCTCTTTTAACATTGCTATCCATCCTGATGGACTAATTTCTTTTATATGAAATAATCGAAGTAGTGGAGGTATTTGTGATTCATATATTTCCAATTTAATTTCTTTAAAATCAATACCCCCCCGTATTAGATTTCTCTGAAATACACCATTTGACATAGTATCTTTATACCAAATGTTTTTTGCTTTATTTAATGCCGGCATATTCTTAAATTTTAGCTGAACAAATGTGTGTAATTTCTTATTATCAAAACCATATAATTTATGTCGTTTTACTAGTCTAGGTTTAACTAATGATTCACCATAATATGGTCCCATTTTACTTTTTACATGATTAACTAACTCCATCATATCTGAATCAGACCAATCATCTCCTACTTTGACATAAAAGAATGGATCAAAACCTTTTACAAATATACAAGCTGTTTTTCCTTCGGTATCAATACCAAACATTTGAACAATAAATCTTTTATTATCTTTTCCCGAAATATATTCATTTGTTTCAGAACTATCATATTCGTCTCGTATATCAAACTCAAATAATTTAAATTGCCATTGTTTCATTTAATATAGATATATAATTATTTATATCTATATTATTTTCATTCAATTTTTTAGGGTAATCGTAATTAAATTTCTATAAATATTTTATTTTATTCTTTTTATTCACGTGCGTGTGATTGATACATAGGATTTTTATCATGTGTTAAAATAGTTACACCATATAATTTACACAATATAGACCAAACACTTTGATCATGTCTATGATCTTTAAAATCGGGGCATTGATTCATTCTTTCCATTTTACAATATCTATAATCTCCTATAAAAATTTCTGGATTTGTTAGTATAAAATTATACCATTTTTCTACTATTTCAACACTTTTTTCACATTTATAAATCATTGTAACACCAGCTTGACATTGTTGACTATTTATAATATCTTCATTATTTTCAACACCTAAACATTTTAGTGTTTGCAATAAAGTAAATTGTTTTTCAATACGATCTTTTTCTGGTCCAGTTGTAATAAATGTTGCTATTCCTGTTGGACATAAACTAATATCACATACTAAATTAAACATGTTTATAAATTTAAATTTTGTTGTATTTGTATTTGGTATCATCATTCCAGAATCACAATAAAATAATATTTCACCGTCACTTAAATCTTTTAAATGTTTATAAATAATATAAGGTTTCCACATATACCAATAATATCCCCGACCGGTTCCTGATATAGATAACTTAGTTATAACTTCTTTGAATCCATCTTCTTCT
>MDTE01050553.1_pt1 | contig 29671 bp, 38 predicted proteins | sample 811231 | NCBI WGS metagenome assembly MDTE01 (sample SAMN05326651, study PRJNA326480) | marine metagenome | isolation source: seawater | place: Indian Ocean: Red Sea | collected 2010 | reverse complement strand
GGTTTAAACCAGGAGTTTGCTAAACTTCCGTAGTATTTAACTATGCTACCGAGGGTTCGAATCCCTCTCTCACCGCCATTTAGTTAAAGTAGCTGTCTATTTGTACTGGCTCTTTTCTTAAAATATACTTATATACATTGATATTTTCCAGAACTCTTTGAACATAATTCCTAGTTTCTTCAAATCTAATTTGTTCAATCCAATTAACATAAGAAATTTGACCTTTAGAAGGATCTCCATTTACTCTTCTCCAAGTTTTTACTCTATTTGGACCTGCGTTGTACGCAGCAATAGCAAAAGGGAGAACCCCGTTATAATCATTAAGCAATCCATTAAAATAATATGAGCCAAGTTTAATGTTGTATTCTGGATCTGATGTTAGTCGACTAATACTATAAGGTAGTTTTGCTTGTTTAGCTACAATCTTAGCAGTGTACTTCATCAACTGCATCATACCTCTAGCTCCAGCCCAACTATTTGCTTTTCTATCAAATTCGCTTTCTTGTCTGATTATTGCTAGTACAATTTCTTGTTTAGGCATCTGTTTATTATTTACAACTTTAGGTGTTGCTATAACAGGATAATTAAATTTGTTTAAAAATCTTTTATCATAAGATGCTTTTTTTGATATTTGTATTGCAAAGTCATATCTTTCAATAGACGTAGAAAGTTCTGCTGCTAAAACTTCGCTTCCTTTTTCGATATTTAAATCAGCTAAATGTTTAAGAATATCTTTAGCGTATTGACTTGCGTCAAGTTCGTGTAACAAAATAACATGTTTAATAAGTTTATTTTTTTTGAATTCTTTTTCGAATTCTTTATCAAAACTGCTCTCATCTTTTAATTCAAAATTTCCACCTGGGTTAATCTTATTAAAAGCAAGTTGACCATAGTAAGTCATTGGAAATTTCGCAGCTTCTGAAAAATATTTATTTGCGGTTTCTTTTTCATTTAATTTATCATAAGACTCTCCTAACCAATATGCCCCTCTAGCTAGGCTAATTGGATATCCAACATTATTATAAAAATTTTGAAAATGATTAATTGCATATTCAGGTGATTTTAAAAAAGTTAAAGCTATCCAACCAGATAACCACTCAGCTTCAGCAAATGACGGACCAGATGATAGCGAGTGTTCACTAGCAACTTTATATGCTGTTTTATATCTTTTTTTATAAATCAAACTTCTTGTAACACTTTCTCTTTGTTCCCACCATTTTTCCGGTCTAACCATTTGAGTCTCCGTTTTATTTGCATTCTGATATAAAATTTCTAATGATCCTTCCAATCTCCCTCTACGGTTCCTCCATCTTAATCTATCAAATTCTAAACCAGGATCTTTTTTTAAATATTGAGGAACCTTTGCAATAGCGTTGTCAACGCCATAGGAGTTGCTCATTAAGATTTGTCTTGCATTATAAAGAGCTCTTTGATCTGTAGGTAAATATTTCAACATTCTTTTAAGATCCCAATATTTTCTTTCCCATGCTAAATAATCTGCTCTTTTAACGTGATCTTCAGAAGTAATAAATTTTTTAAATTTAGCTCTGTAGTACCCTAAATCATTTTTTCTTATTTCAGCTGTTATCCACCCATCTTTAATTAAATCATTTACTTTATCTAATTTTCCTTGTTCTAGATAAGCCTCAGCTAATTTTATTTTACCTATACCTCCCAATGGAGGGTATTTTTCAAACCAACTTATTATAGATGTAGGGGAATTGTTTCTTAAATAAATTTTTTCTTCAGCTAAGTATCTAATTCTATTAATTCTGGGATAATAATCGTTTTGTTCTATAAATCTTTTATATTCATTGAATGATGCTCCATTTCTTGTAGTCTTTAGATGCATCCAAGTAATCAATTTTCTAAACTCACTATCTTTTACTTTCTGAGCACTCTTCAAGGCACTATTCCATTTTTTCTGTTTTATAAAATTGATTGTTTCCTTAGCTCTCTCAAAATCTTTTTTGTTAAGAATTTTAGAACTTTCAACTTCCCTTGATGAAACTTTATATGTAATTGGTTTTTTTTGTGGAAAAATAAATTTATTAGATATCCGTGTTTTAATTTCCTTTTTAGCTTCGATTTTTATTTCTTTTTCTTTATTTAACTGCTTTTTTTGTTCAACTATAGATGGTTTAATTTCATCCTTTTTTTTTTGCAATGGTTTAGGCACAGGTAGATTTTTATTTATATTCTCTTGGATTTGTTTTTCAGCCTTTTTGAAGATTGATGGTTTTTTTAGGGGTAACAAGAAGTCTGTTTGAGAGTAAACAATGTTAATTTTCAAAAATGATAATAAAAATACTAGACTAATTAATCTATTAAGCATAAGTTTAAGAGTATCTATCTTATATTGTTTTATGCTTAAAGGATCAATTGTTGCATTAATAACCCCATTTAAAGATGACAATCTTGATGAAAACACATATAGAAAATTAATCGATTATCACTTAACCAATGGCACTAATGGTATTGTCCCAGGAGGTACCACTGGAGAATCCCCTACTTTATCTCATAGTGAACACAAAAAAATTATCGAAATAGCTGTTAAAGAAACTAACGGAAAAATACCTGTGATAGCAGGAACAGGATCTAACTCGACACAAGAAGCTGTTGAACTGTCAAAATTTGCTGAGAAAGCCGGTTCTGACGCGTTATTGATCGTTACACCATATTACAATAAACCGACTCAAGAAGGTTTATATCAACATTATAAAAAAATAAATGATAGTGTTGGTATTCCTATTATAATTTACAATATACCTTCTAGATCAGTGATAGATATGTCAGTTGATACTATGAGTAAACTATACGAGTTAAAAAATATAACTGGAGTAAAAGATGCAACTGGGGATTTAAACAGAGTAGATCAGCAATTAAAAGCTATGGGAAAAAATTTTATTCAGTTAACTGGAAATGACGAAAATGCCCTTGAATTTAATAAGAGAGGCGGTGTTGGAGCAATAGGTGTGACTGCAAATATAGCTGCAAAATTGTCCTCTGATTTCCAAAAAGCCTGTGAGCAAAAAAAAATCGAAGCAGAAACATTAGATAAATTATTACAACCCTTACATTCAGCGTTATTTATTGAAAGCAATCCATCCCCGGTAAAATATGCGGCATCATTATTGGGTATGTGTAATTCATCAGTTAGATTGCCATTAGTGGAAATAAGAGAGGAAACAAAAAAAAAAGTATCTGATGCTCTTAAAGTAGCTAAATTACTTTAATGAAAGAAAAACTAGCGCTGGCAAGAAAAATAATTTGTTTAAATAGAAAAGCTAGTTTTAATTATTTTTTTTTAGAAATTTTAGAGGCAGGTATTTCTTTAAAAGGCTCAGAAGTCAAATCATTAAGAGATGGAAAAGGAAGCATCGCAGACTCTTATGCTGTAGACATCAATGGTGAATTATTTCTGATTAATTCACATATTCCGCTTTATAGACAATCTTCCTATAATAATCACAATCCTAAAAGTGAAAGAAAACTTCTTTTAAAAAGAAAAGAGATTAACAAACTTATAGGAAGAATAAATCAAGAGGGATTGACTATAATCCCAACTAAAATGTATTTTATAAAAGGTAAGGTTAAAGTCGAAATTGCAGTAGCTAAGGGAAAAAAACTTTATGATAAAAGACAAGTAAAAAAAACTAGGGACTGGAATAGAGAAAAAGCTAGAATATTAAGTAAAAATAACAAATGATACATCTTAATATAGGTTCCAATTTGAAATCAATATTTGGTTCTAAATTTGAAAATATTTCGATTGCAATAAATTTACTTATCGAAGCAAAAGTAAAAATTTTAAGGATTTCTAATTTTTATGAAACTCCATCTTATCCTAATAGGAGATTACCTAAATTTTTGAATGTAGGTGTCCTTGCGAATTCGAAAAAAGATCACAATCAGCTTTTAAAAGATATTAATTTAATAGAAAAAAAAATTGGTAGAATAAATACAAGGAAAAATGACCCAAGAGTGATAGATGTTGATATTATAGATTTTAAAGGTATCGTAAAGGGTACAAATAGATTAAAATTACCACATCCAAAGACTCATTTAAGAAATTTTGTTCTTTATCCTATTTTAGAAATTGATCCTAATTGGTCACATCCAATACTTAAGAAAAATGCCCAATTTTTAATAAATAGTTTAAGTCAAAAATCAAGGATTGAGATTACAAGATTGCAGAAAAATGTTAATATTAAATTATGATTAACAATAATGAATTAATTAGTCAGATAAAATCGTACAATAAATTTTTAAACTCAGAGTCATTAAGCAAAGCTTATAATTTTGCTTTGGAGGCACACCAAAATCAAAAAAGAGATGAGGGGGTCCCTTATATTATACATCCAGTGGCTGTAGCAAAAATATTAACGGAATTAAAATTAGATAGTGCTACAATCACAACTGGTCTATTACATGATACTATAGAAGATACAAATGTAACTTATGAAACAGTAAAAAAAGAATTTGGAGAAGAAGTTGCTAATCTTGTTGAGGGTGTTACAAAAATTTCTGCATTAGAGGACAGAGCATCTGATGATTCTAAAGCGGAAAATTTTAGAAAATTAATTTTAGCTACATCCAAAGATATTCGTGTATTACTTGTAAAACTTGCAGATAGGCTGCATAACATGCGTACAATTAAATTTGTTAAAGACAAAAAGAAAGTTATAAGAAAAGCCAAAGAGACTATGGAAATTTATGCGCCTTTGGCAGATCGAATGGGCATGAATAGAATTCGAGATGAACTTGAAGATCTTTCTTTTTCAGTATTAAACAAACCAGCTAGAGAACTTATCATAGAAAGACTTAATTTTATCAAAAATAACAAAGATGATACTTTTAAATCAATTTCAGAGGAACTCATAGATTTATTAAATCGTAACGGCATCAAAGCTACTATTACTGGTAGAGAGAAGACCCCATTTTCAATTTGGAGGAAAATACAAAATAAAAAAATTTCACTTGAACAACTAACAGACATAATAGGCTTCAGAGTAATTGTAAATAGTGTAGAAGATTGCTATAAAACTTTAGGAATTTTTCATACTGAATTCCCAACTATACCTGGAAAATTTAAAGACTATATTTCAACACCAAAGATTAATAAATATAAATCGATCCACACAGCAGTTATTGGTCCAAAAAAAAATAGGATTGAAATTCAAATAAGAACTAATGATATGCATGAATTTGCTCAGAGAGGTATCGCTTCTCATTGGAAATATAAATCTTCTGAGAGATTTTCAGAGCTTTCGTGGAAAGAATATGATTGGCTTAGAGATTTAGTAGAAATTATTGAGGCAGGAACGAGCCCTGAACATTATTACGAGTTTACAAAACTTCAAATGTTTCAAGAAAATGTTTTTTGTTTCACGCCTAAGGGAGCAGTAATAAAATTACCTCAGAAAGCAACACCTATTGATTTTGCATATGCAGTACATACCAAAATAGGAGATAGTGCAATTGGTTGCAATATAAACGGAAGTCATGCAACTCTTCAAACGGTTTTAAAAAATGGTGACCTTGTTAATATAGAAACATCAAAAAATGCTTCGCCGTCATTACACTGGCTTTCATCATCTACTACAGGAAAAGCTAGATCCGCAATTAGAAGATACTGGCAAGATAAATCAACAGAGCACATAAGCAAGACTGAAAAAAATTATTCAAGCACCCTTGAAGTGGAATTACCACATAAACCAGGTGCGCTTGGACATATAAGCTCACTTATTGGACTTAATAAAGGGAATATAGTGAATATTGAGATGTTAAAAAGAAATAAAGATCACTTAACATTTTCTTTTGACTTACAAATTAAAGATTTGAAAAATTTCACAAACTTGATAAGTCAAATAAAGCAAAGTGCTTTAAAATTTAAAATTATTCGACATAAAAATAAAAAAAATGCTTTCATTAGAAGAATCTTTGAAAATTTTAAAAGAAACTAACGCTCTTTTAGAGGGTCATTTCATATTAACATCTGGCTTACATAGTTCTCAATATATTCAATGCGCTCAATTGATGAGTAAACCAGAAAAAGCACTTAAAATTTGTACCTCATTAGCAAATAAAATAAAAAAAGAAACTGAGGATTTTGACATAGTTCTATCTCCTGCAATGGGAGGAATAGTCATTGGATATGAAATTGGACGATTATTAAAAAAAGAAACTATTTTCTCAGAAAGAGTTAATGGTGAATTTAAACTGAGAAGAGATTTCAGAATTAAAGAAAAACAAAAAGTTTTGATTGTTGAAGACGTCATAACAACAGGTAAATCAAGTTTAGAATGCTCAAAACTCGTAGAAGATAATGGAGCCAGTATAACAGGATATGCTTGCATAATCGATAGAACTAATGGAAAGTCATTAATTAAAGAAAAAATAGTTTCACAAATTGCGTTAAATATACCTACATACACGAAAGAAAATCTTCCCGATAACCTATCGTCTATTAAAGCTGTTAAACCTGGAAGCAGAAATCTTTAATGAGTAAAATTAGACTTGGTGTTAATATAGATCATGTAGCTACAGTTAGAAATGCAAGAGGTGTAAATTATCCAAGTCCATTGAAGGCAGCCCTTTTAGCTCAACAAAATAAAGCGGATTCTATTACAATACATTTAAGAGAAGACAGGCGTCATATAAATGATCTTGACCTGAAAGTTATTAAATCAAAATTAAAAATTCCACTCAATCTTGAAATTGCAGCTACTAAAGAAATGTTAAAAATAGCCTTAAAAAGAAAACCTTCGTTTATATGTATTGTTCCTGAAAAAAGACAAGAAGTCACCACAGAGGGTGGTTTAAATTTAAGATTCAAGACAAATTTTTTAAAAAAAATGATTAAAAAACTTAAAATGAACAAATCAAGAGTAAGTCTCTTTATTGAGCCGAATTTAAGAGATATTAAACTAGCAAAAGACTTACAAGCTGATTGCATAGAAATTCATACCGGAAAATTTTGCAACCTAATTATTAATAAAAAAAGTTATGTTGCAGAATTTAAAAAGTTAAAAAAAGCAATAAACTTAGGCAATGAGCTAGGTCTAGAGGTACATGCTGGCCATGGTTTAACATATGAGTCAGCAAAAATCTTATCCAGAATCACAGGCATAAAAGAATTTAATATTGGACATTTTCTGATCGGAGAGTCCATTTTTGATGGTTTAGCTAAAACTATCAAAAAATTTAGAAAGATTATTAAATAATGAAAATATATGGTATTGGTGCTGACATTGTAAAAGTTAAGAGATTTAAAAAATTAATTAACAATAAGTTATTTCTCAAGAAAATATTTAGTAATTATGAAATTACAAGATGCAAAAAAATAAAAAATTCATTTAATTGTTTTGCTAAGAGATTTGCAGCAAAAGAAGCCTTCTCTAAAGCTTTAGGAACTGGAATTTCTACAGGGATTATCTTTAATGAAATAGTTGTTTTAAATGAAAGCTCAGGCAAACCGTTCATCAAACTAATGAATAACACAAAAAAAATTGTTGATAAAAGACTTAAAAAAAAAAATATAAAATTTCTCTTTCTTTATCAGATGAAGATAGTTATGCAGTCGCATTTGTAACTATATCAATATGAAAAAATATAAAATTTTAAAAATTATAATAGATAATTTAAAAACTCTAATTGGAGCATTAATTATAGCAATTATAATTAGATCGTTTCTAATACAGCCATTTTATATTCCATCTTCTTCTATGGAACCGACGTTGCTTGTTGGAGATAGAATTTTTGTTTCTAAATTTACTTATGGTTTTAGTAAACATTCTTTGCCCTTTAGTCCAAATATAAGCAATAATCGTTTTTTTTATAAAAGCCCTAAACAAGGGGATTTAGTTGTTTTTAAAACTCCTGCAGATAATCGCACAGACTATATAAAAAGATTAATTGGCTTACCTGGAGACGAAATTCAATTTGTTAACGGAAAACTTATTATTAACGATAAAATTGTTAAAAGGCGTGAAGTTGAGTCTTTAGAAACAATTAGATGCGGAAAATATTTTCTCGAAACAAAAACATTTATTGAAACCTTACCAAATGGAATAGAACATTTAGCAGTATACAATTTAAATGGTACTTTACAGAATACACAAAAATACAAGGTGCCTAATGGTCATTTTTTTTTAATGGGTGATAATCGTGATTGTTCAAAAGATAGCAGATTTTTAAGTGATGTTGGATATGTAAAAAATTTAAACTTAATTGGAAAGGCACAAATAATTTTCTTTTCAAATAACACAAATGAGGGAAGTATGTTGAAATTTTGGAATTTACATAACTCCTTTAGAATTAAAAGAACATTTAGCAAACTGAAATGAGCAAATTAATTAAAGAACTTGAAATTATTTTGAAATATAATTTTAAAGATAAAAGTTTATTACATAGGGCATTAACTCATAAAAGTTATAGCGGAGACAGTAATAATGAAAAGCTAGAATTTCTTGGTGATAGAGTTCTTGGATTAGTTATTTCAAAAAAACTTTTAGATAAATTTCCAAATGAAAAAGAGGGGATAATTGATAAAAAATTTGCGAACTTAGTAAATAAAAAAACGTGCATTGACATTGCAAAACGTTTAAATTTAAAAAGATATATATATTTAGGATCTTCACAAAGAAACTTAGAAAGATTTGCTGACAAAATTGAAAGCGATTGTTTAGAAGCTATTGTTGGAGCAATTTATTTAGATAGTGGTTTAAAATCGTCTGAAAAATTTATTTTTAACCTTTGGGAAGCATATCTCAATAGATCAGTAATAACTTTAGTGGACTCTAAAACTAAACTTCAAGAATATAGTTTAAAGAAATATAAAAAACTTCCAAAATACACTTTTTTTAAAAAAACTGGACCACAACACAAGCCTATATTTAAGACAGAAGTTGAAATTCAAGACTCAAAAAAGATTATTGGCGTTGGATCATCAAAAAAAAATGCTCAGCAGAATGCTGCAGCTAAATTAATTAAAATTTTAGATATATGAATTGGGAAGATGAAGGTTATTTACTATCAAAAAGAAAATTTAGAGAAAATGCTAATATTATTAATGTGTTTTCTCACAATAGAGGGAAAGTTTCTGGATTGGTATATGGTGGTAATTCAAGAAAAATCCGTAACTATCTTCAAATCTCAAACAAATTATTTTTGGCACATAGTACTAAAAATGAGAACAAATTAGGATATTTTAAAACAGAATTAGTTAAACCTATATCTCCTTTATTTTTTAATGACAAAGAAAGAACTTCTGCTTTGATATCTATTTGTTCAATTTTAAATATATTGCTTCCAGACTCACAACCTAACAAAAAAATCTATAAATCTTTTGAAGAATTTATTAATACCATAAGACATAACGATTGGATCATTTTATACATTTTTTTTGAGTTAAGTTTAATTAAAGATTTAGGATATGACCCATATCTAGAAAGATATGCAAAGGAAAAAAAAGATAATGGTATTAAAAGGATTAAAATTGAAAATCACTTATACGAAGTTCCAGAGTATTTAATTTTAAAAAAAGTCCCTAAAGAAGCATCAAATATTTTAATAAGAAAGTCTCTTTATTTTACAAGAAGCATAATTCAAAATAGATTTTTTATCCCTAACAATTTAATTTTTCCTAAGTCAAGAATTTTATTAGAAAATTATTTTAATTAGCTTTGTTAATTTTTTTTGCTATATCAATAGCAAAATATGTGATTATTGCGCAAGCACCAGCTCTCTTAAATGATATTAAGCTTTCAATAATAGCGTCCTCTTTTAAAACTTTTTTATTAATCGCATTTTTAATTAAACAATATTCGCCTGAAACTTGATAAGCTAAAACTGGTATTTTAAAGTAATTTTTTATTTTACTAATTATGTCAAGATAAATAATACCTGGTTTTACCATGACCATATCTGCACCTTCCTTAATATCCAAGCCTACTTCTCTATATATTTCGTTTATATTTCTATAATCCATTTGATAAGTTTTTTTATTCTGTTTTAGTCTAGACTTACTTCCAACTGCATCTCGGAAAGGTCCATAAAAATTTGACGCGTATTTAACAGCATATGATAAAATATTTACATCTTGGTAATTATTTTTATTAAGAGCTTTTCTAATAACACCAACTCTACCATCCATCATATCTGAGGGGGCAACAATATCACATCCCATCTTTGCATGATTTATCGCTTGTTGTGTTAAAACTTTAATGGTTTCGTCGTTATCAATTTTTTTATTAATAATTATTCCGTCGTGTCCATGAGATGTATAAGGATCAAGAGCTACATCACACATCACTCCAACATCTGGAAATTTTTTTTTAATATATCTTATACTTCTATTAATTAAATTATCTGGATTGATAGCTTCAGAACCTAAATTGTCTTTTTTACTTTGATTTATATAAGGAAATAAAGCAACCATTGGTATTTTAAATTTTTTAACCTGTTTTAAAATTATTGATAATTTATCAATTGTGTATCTGTTTACACCAGGCATTGATTTGACTTTTTCTATTTTATTTTTACCTTCTCTTACAAAAATTGGCAGTATTAGATCATTAGAATTTATACTAGTTTCCGAAACTATATTTCTGAGCCATTTTGAATTTCTTAACCTTCTAAGCCTTATTTTTGGGTAGGATCCAATGATTTTCATGTAAAGTCCTGATATTTTATAATGTAATGCGACAAATATAATATTATAATTTACATTAGTGTAATTTAATTAATTATTATGAGCAATATAAAACTAAACAGTATATTTAAAACTGCCTGTATTGCCTCAGATCATGCAGGCTTCAAATTAAAGGAAGAGATCAAAAATCACTTAATTAATAAAAATGTTTCAATTTTTGACGCAGGTCCTTATGATAATCATTCAGTTGATTACCCGGATTATGCCAAAAAACTTGGTAACAGAATCAAGCAAAAAAAGAGTCAGGTAGGAATACTTGTTTGTGGATCAGGGACAGGTATGGCAATAAGTGCTAACAAGATCAAATCAATTCGGGCTGCAGTTTGCTATAATATTAAGTCTACTAGATTGTCTAGACAGCATAATAATGCTAATATAATAGCTATAGGTTCAAGATTAACTAAAAAAAAATTATCTTTACAATTAGTAGAGATATTTTTAAAGACAGAATTTGAAGGGGGAAGACATTTAAGGAGGGTAAAAAAAATATAATATGTCCATAGCAGTAAAATTAAATAAATATTTGAATAGCTTTTTTAAATTAAATTTAAAGAATGCTGACTCGGAATTATATAAATCAATCGAAGAAGAATTTAGTAGACAGCAAAATCACATTGAACTTATTGCTTCAGAAAATATTGTTTCAAAAGCGGTTTTAGAAGCCCAAGGTTCTGTATTAACAAACAAATACGCCGAAGGTTATCCAGGTAAAAGATATTATGGTGGATGTGAACATGTAGATGTTTCTGAGAATTTAGCAATAGAAAGAGCAAAAAAATTGTTTGATTGTAAATTTGCAAATGTGCAACCTCATTCTGGCGCTCAAGCAAATGGAGCAGTTTACTTAGCATTGTTGAAACCAGGAGATACAACACTTGCAATGAGCTTAAATTCTGGAGGACACCTAACACATGGAGCTAAACCTGCCCAATCAGGCAAGTGGTTTAATGCACTTCACTATGAAGTAGATAAGACATCAGGATTGATTGATTATGATAGTGTTGAAAAGTTAGCTTTAGAAAACAAACCAAAACTAATTATTGCAGGTGGTAGTGCATATTCAAGAATAATTGATTTTAAAAGATTTAGAGAAATTTGTGATAAAATAGGTGCATACTTCTTAGTAGACATGGCTCACTTTTCTGGACTTGTTGCAGGTGGAGCTTACCCAAATCCAACTAAATATGCCGATGTAGTCACATCAACTACACATAAAGTACTAAGAGGACCTAGAGGTGGAATTATTCTTACAAACAGAGAAGATTTAATTAAAAAATTTAATAGCGCAATATTTCCAGGATTACAAGGTGGTCCTTTAATGCATGTAATTGCTGCAAAAGCAGTTTGTTTCAAAGAAGCGCTTTCTGATGATTTTAAAGCTTATACAAAAAATGTTGTGGAAAACGCAAAAGTTCTTGCGGAAAAATTAAGAGAGAGAGGTTTTAAAATTTTTTCTGGCGGTACTGACACTCATCTTATGCTTATAGATTTAAGATCATTTGGCGTTACTGGTAAAGATGCGCAAGCATCTTTAGGACGAGCTAACATTACTTGTAATAAAAACGGGATACCTTTTGATTCCGAAAGTCCAATGATAACTTCTGGAATTCGATTAGGCACTCCAGCTTGCACCACAAGAGGATTTGGACCAAATGAATTTAAGTTGATAGGTGATCTTATTTACAAAGTGATAGAAGGTCTTAGCAAAAATAAAGAAGATAACTCTAAAATAGAAAAAGAAGTTCAAAAAGAAATAATTGAACTTTGCTCCACTTTTCCTATATATAGTAGTTAACATATTTATGCTTTGTCCATTTTGTAGAGAAAAAGACACTTCAGTAGTAGACTCTCGCCCAACAGAAGATGGCACCGCTATCAGACGCAGAAGATTGTGTGGTTGTGATAGGAAAGAGAGATTTACTACTTTTGAACGTGTCCAATTTCAAGAATTAACTGTTATTAAAGGCAACGGTAAAAGAGAACCATTTGATAGAGATAAGATCTCAAAATCAATAAGGATTGCAACTAGAAAAAGACAAATTGATTCTGAAACTATAGAAAAATTTATTTCAAAAATTGTAAGAAATCTTGAAGGACTCGGAGAAAGCGAAATTCCAACACCGACCATAGGAAAGTTTATTATGGAAGGTCTATCGACACTAGATAAGGTCGCCTATGTAAGATTTGCTTCTGTTTATAAGAATTTCAAAGAAGCAAAGGACTTCGAAGATTTCTTAGGCAACTTAGATGAAAGTAAATCATAAATATTTTACAAATCTTGCTTTTAATTTAGCTGAAACTCACTTAGGGAAGACAAATTTGAACCCTTCAGTTGGATGTATAGTCGTAAAAAACAAATCAGTTATAAGCTCAGGTGTAACATCAGCTGGTGGAAGACCTCACGCTGAATATAACGCGTTAAATAAAGGCGGTAACTTTAACGGAAGTGATATGTACATTACACTAGAACCATGTACTCATTATGGCTTGACACCTCCTTGTACAAATATAATTAAAAATAAAAAAATTAAAAATGTTTTTTTTAGTTATAATGATCCAGATATTAGAACCTATAAAAAAGCTAAAAACGTTTTTAAGAAGGCTAACATTAAATTTAAAAAGATTTTAATTAAAAATAAATTTTACGAAAGCTATTTCATAAACAAAACCAAATCCTTACCATTAATTGATGCAAAAATTGCTATATCTAAGGACTTTATGACAATTAATAAAAAATCCAAAAGAATTACTAATAATAGATCAGAAATAGTTACTCATTTACTAAGATCAAGGTATGATTGTATACTTTCAACATCTAAAACTATCAACAATGATAATGCACTGTTAAATTGCAGAATAGACGGTTTAAACAATTATAAACCTGATTTACTAATAATTGATAGAAATTTAAAATTAAAAAATAATCTCAAATTATTTAAGATAGCAAAAATTAGAAAAACATACATATTTACCGTGTCCAATAACAAAAAAAAAATAGCTCTTTTGAGAAAAAAAAAATGCAAAGTCTTTAAAATAAATGCATTGAAGACAAAAAGTGATTTTGTTAATTTTTTAAATCTTATTTTTAAACTAGGCAAAAGAAGAGTCCTTATAGAAACTGGTCTGCTTTTTTTAAACGAATTTTTAAGATTTAAATTTTTGAATAATATTTTTCTATTTAAATCGAGTCAAAAATTATCAAAAAATGGATACAATAACACAAATATAAAATATTTAAAAAAATTTAAATTAAATAATCAAGTTAAAGTTAATTTAAAAGAAGATAAACTATTTAAAGTAAATATATAAAATGTTTAATGGTATAATTTATAATTTAGGAGAGTTAAAAACGATTAAAAAATATAAGAACAGTATTTTAGTTGGTATAAAAAGTAATTTAAAGTCAAACAAAAAAGAAATTGGTTCATCAATTTCTTGTGATGGAGTTTGTTTAACACTTATTAAGATTATTAAAAATCAATTATTTTTTTATATTTCTAGCGAAACCATTCGAAGATCAAATTTTAAAAATCTAAAGATTGGAAAAAAAATTAATCTAGAAAAATCATTAATTTACGGTCAAAAAGTCTCTGGTAGTTTTGCTCAAGGCCACATAGATACTACTGCTAAGATTAAAAAAATTAATATTATTGATAAATTCTGGCTTGTTAAATTTGAGATTCAAAATAAAAAACTCAACAAATTTATTGTAGAAAAAGCATCTATTTCAATTAATGGAGTCTCACTTACACTTTCAAAAGTATCAGGAAAATATTTTGAGACAAATATAATACCTCACACATTGAAACTTACAAATTTGAAATATTTGAAAGTAAATGATCTTGTAAATGTGGAATTAGATATATTTGGAAAATATATATACAAATATAATGTTTAATGTATAAAAAAAAATTTTCACCTATACCTTCAATAATAAAAGATGCTAAAAAAGGTAAGATGTTCATCTTGGTAGACGATAAAGACAGAGAAAATGAGGGAGATCTTATTATTCCAGGCTCAAAGTGCAATTCAAAAAGTATTAATTTTATGGCTAAACACGGCAGGGGTTTAATTTGTCTTGCATTAACTTCAAACCAAATAGAGAGACTGAAGTTACCACTTATGTCACGAAAAAATAAATCAAGAATGCAAACTGCATTTACTATTTCAATTGAGGCAAGAAAAGGAATTACAACAGGAATTTCAGCATATGATCGGGCAAAAACAGTTAAGACAGCTATTAATTTAAAAGCAAAAAAAAATGATATTGTTTCTCCAGGACATGTATTTCCCCTTGTCGCAAGGTCTGGAGGTGTTCTTGAACGTGCTGGACATACAGAAGCCTCTGTCGATATATCAAAACTATCAAATATAAATCCAAGTGCAGTAATTTGTGAAGTAATGAATGAAGACGGTAGAATGGCTCGCCTTAAAGATCTTCAAAAATTTTCTTATAAACATAAGATTAAAATAGCTTCTATAGAAGATCTTATTGCATATAGATTAAAAAATGAAAAATTGGTTTCAAAAATATATTCTGAAGATCTTAAAATTGATAAAAAGAATAAGCTAGAAAGTGTTACCTATATCAACAAACTTGATGGATCAAAGAATTATGTAATTAAAAAAGGAGCGCTTAATCTTAAAAAGTCTGTTAGAATTAGAGTTATTTCTGTCGCCATTAAAAACTCAAAATTGATTTTAAAAAATATTAAAGTCAAAAAATCGATTAATTATCTCTCTAAATATACAAATTTTGTATTAGTAATTATTAATAACAAAATCAAAGAAAATAACGAGAAAGATAACTACACATTACGATATTATGGTATAGGAGCTCAAATTATTAAAGATCAAAAGATTAAAAATATGATACTTGTTTCGAGAATTAGAAAAAAGATAATAGGTTTAGAAGGATTTGGCTTAAAAATTAAAAAACAAGAAATTTTAAAATGAAAAAAATTTTGATAGTAGTTTCTAGATATAATGAAACAAATGCTTTACTTTTAAATACTGTTAAAAATTTAAAAAACAATCAGATAAAATTATCAGTCTTAAAAGTAAACGGAGCTTTTGAAATACCAGTTGTAATCTCAAAAAATTTAAAAAAATTTGATGGCTTTATTGCTTTGGGGATTATAATTAAGGGTCGTACTCCGAATTTTGATTTTATATCTCAAGCCATAACAAATGGTCTCATTAATTTATCAATAAGTAGTAAAAAACCAATTGGAAATGGTATTATTACTTGTTTAAATAAACAACAAGCAAAACAGAGGAAAAATAAAGGTGCCGAAGCTGCTGAAGCTGTTATCGATGTTTTAAACTTAAAATTGTTGTGACCAATAAATTTACAAAAAAGAACCCTAGTCCAAGAATAACAATTATACAAAAAATATATAACTCTCTGTTAAATCCAAACACTCAAATTGATTATCCAAAATCTCAATACAAAAAATTTATAAAAGATGTTGTTTCTGGTACGCTTGAAAGATCAGAATTAATTGAAGAAACTATTTCAATTCATTTAAAGGATGATATTGATTTAAAAAAAACAGATAAATTACTTAAGATAATATTATTTGCTGCAATTTTTGAACTTTTATTTAAGCACAAAAACCCAAAAAAGGTTATATTAAACGAATATATTTTTGCCTCAGAATTTTTTTTAGAAAAAGTCCAAATTGGTTATTTAAACGCTATTTTAGACAAAATATCCAAGGTTCTAAGAAAAGATGAGTAAAATATTTAAAAAAATCATTAACTTTAGCTTGCGTTTTTAATCCATATTTGGCATTTATCCGTTTATCAAATGACTGATTATTTAGAACTTCTATATCTTATCTCTTTTACTGGAATTTTAGCAGTAGCATATAGCTATTTGTTATCCGGTCAAATAATATCTGCTAATCCTGGTAATTCGCGAATGCAAGAAATAGCTGATGCAATTCAAATTGGAGCAAAAGCATATTTAAATAGGCAATATAAAACAATAGCAATAGTTGGTGTAATAGTTTTAGCAATAGTAACTTTTTTTTTTAGTTATTTAGTTGGAGTGGGATATTTTATTGGAGCGTTTCTTTCAGGTGTAGCTGGTTACGTCGGTATGTTAATTTCAGTAAAAGCTAATGTGAGAACAGCTGAAGCAGCAAGGAGTAGTTTACAATCTGGTCTTACAATAGCATTTAAATCTGGCGCTATAACTGGATTACTGGTTGCAGGTTTAGCTTTGTTAGCAATTACTATTTATTACATCATATTGATTAATTTAAATGTAGATAATAGAGAAATAATTAATGCTTTAGTCGCGTTAGGATTTGGAGCATCATTAATTTCTATATTTGCTAGACTAGGTGGTGGAATTTTTACAAAGGGCGCCGATGTTGGTGCTGATTTAGTCGGAAAAGTAGAGGCAGGAATACCTGAGGATGATCCCAGAAATCCAGCGGTAATTGCAGACAATGTTGGTGATAACGTTGGCGACTGTGCTGGTATGGCAGCAGATCTATTTGAAACTTACGCTGTAACAATAGTTGCAACTATGGTTCTTGCATCCATTTTTTCACCGCAAGATTATAATTTAATGATTTATCCTTTAGCAATAGGGGGAGCGTGTATCATTACTTCTATCATAGGTACTTGGTTTGTAAAACTTGGAAAAAGTAAAAGTATTATGGGAGCCTTATATAAAGGTTTTTTAGTAACAGCTATAACCTCATTACTAATAATGTATCCGGTAACTGATTCAATTATTGGTATGTCCAATAATTATAATAATAATTCTGGTGCCTCCTTTTCAGGTCTAGATCTTTATGTTTGTGGCGTAGTAGGATTCATAATTACGGGATTGTTAATATGGGTAACAGAATATTATACGGGAACAGACTATAGGCCGGTTAAAACAGTGGCAAAATCCTCAACAACTGGTCATGGTACAAATGTAATTCAAGGTTTAGCTATTTCAATGGAGGCAACAGCAATTCCTGCTTTGATTATTGTTGCTGGCATTTTATATACCAATAGTTTAGCTGGCTTGTATGGAATAGCAATAGCTGTTACAGCAATGCTTGCTTTAACAGGCATGGTGGTAGCTTTAGATGCTTATGGTCCTGTAACTGATAATGCAGGAGGAATTGCAGAAATGTCAAAACTTCCAAAGAACGTGCGAAAAACTACTGATGCGCTTGATGCAGTAGGAAATACAACGAAAGCAGTTACAAAGGGCTACGCAATAGGATCAGCCGGTTTAGGCGCTCTTGTTTTATTTGCTGCGTATACTGAAGATATTAAATATTTTTCAAAAGTTAAAGACTCCGCATTAGAGGGAGTAAACGTCACTTTTGATTTATCAAATCCATTTGTTGTAGCAGGACTATTGATTGGTGGAATGCTTCCATATTTATTTGGATCTATGGGAATGCAAGCAGTTGGAAGAGCTGGTGGATCTGTAGTAATTGAAGTTAGACGGCAGTTTAAAAAAATTCCGGGTATCATGAAAGGAAAAAGAAAACCAGATTATGGAAGGCTCGTTGATTTGTTAACTAAAGCTGCTATTAAGGAGATGATACTACCATCATTGTTGCCAGTACTATCCCCAATAATACTTTATTTTGTAATTTTGCAAATCGGAGGATTAGAAGCAGCGCTATCTTCTCTTGGAGCGATGTTATTAGGTGTTATAATAACAGGACTTTTTGTTGCAGTTTCAATGACAGCTGGTGGCGGCGCTTGGGATAATGCTAAAAAATATATTGAAGATGGTAATTTTGGAGGTAAAGGTTCAGAGGCACATAAATCGGCTGTTACTGGAGATACTGTGGGAGATCCATATAAAGATACAGCTGGTCCAGCGGTGAATCCTATGATCAAGATAACAAATATAGTTGCTCTATTGTTACTTGCTGTAATAGCTCACTAATAATTCTATTTTTTATTACTATACATTTTTTGCTTAATACTTTTGAGAAAGTTTTGCACGAAACTTTTTCTAGTAATTTGATTTTCAGTAACTTTAGTAGAAAATTTTAACTTTTTGATATCTTCTTTTGTTAATAATTCTTTTTTATTTACAATTCCGTATTTATTAAAAGATAAAATTAAAATATTGTTTTCTTTCAATACATGCTTACCTAATTTATGATATTTTCCTTTTGATAATATTCTTTCAATATATATCCATGTTTCGCCGTCTTCATTATTTTTAATTTGAGGCTTACCCATAATCTTTATCACATCATTTTTATTAGAGATAAGTATATCTATCTTTTTAGATCTATTTTCTAAGTAAATAATACCATGTGTCTTTAAAGGTTCTTGTAATTTGCACCCAACTAAAATAAAAAAAATTAATGAAATATAGATTTTATGATTTTTAAAACTTCTCAACATAATTTCGTTTTATACAATACATTATTAACTTTATCTAGAAATCTCTTTTTTTATAAAAAGGTAGGTTTAAAAGATAATTTTGAAACACGTATTTATCTAATGTTCATTCACTTTTCAATAATGATGATAATATTCAAAAATAAAGGATATAAATTTGATCAGAAGTCTTACGACTTATTGTTTCATAATATTGAAAATAATTTAAGAGAACTGGGTTTTGGGGACGTTTCAGTTAATAAAAAAATGAAAGACCTCAACAAATTACTTTATGACATACTCTTAAAAATTCAGTTCAAAAGCTCAGAAACTTTCATATTAGATAAAAATCTAGTGCTTAAGTACTTTTCAGAATTAGAGGGTAAAAATGATATTAAATTTAAGCTTTTTGAAAGATATTTTGTCGATTTTTATAATTTTTGTTTTGAACTATCTCTTGATAATATGATAAGAGAAGCAATAAAATTTAAGTATTAATTATGGCGGTACCAAAAAGAAAAACTTCAGTCTCAAAAAAAAAAATGAGAAGATCTCATCATAAGATATCTCCAATCAATATAATTGAAGATAAAAAAAGTGGTGAATATAAACTGTCTCATCATATTGATTTAAAATCGGGTTACTATAACGGTAAAAAAATCCTAGATATTTAATATTTGTTCATGGAAAAAAAAATTACTATTGCAATCGATGCAATGGGTGGAGAAAACGCTCCAGAGAAAACTATAAATGGTGTCGCAATATTCTTAAAAAAGAATATCTCTGCAAATGATTTCATTTTAAAACTTTATGGAGACGAAAATAAGATTAAAGAAAAGTTAACTAAGTTTAAAATTCTTTCAAAAAAAATAGAAATTATTCATACTGACTCTGTTGTTTCTGATGAAGAGACACCATTAACAGCTATTAAAAATTCAAAAAATACAAGTATGTGGAATTGTATAAAATCTCAAATTAATAAAGAATCAGATATAAGTTTATCAGCAGGTAATACAGGAGTGCTTTTAGTTATTTCACGAATGATTTTGAAAATGATGAAAGAGGTTAGTAAGCCAGCCCTTGCAGGTTTGTGGCCGAACAAAAATGGAATGAATGTAGTACTTGATTTAGGGGCAAATATAGAATGCAATGAAGTTAACTTAATTGACTTTGCCGAACTAGGTTCTGCTCTTTACAAATCTTTATATCCCTCCGATAAACCCCTTGTGTCACTATTAAATGTGGGATCTGAGGAAATTAAGGGAACCGAAACACTAAAAAAAGCTTACAAAAAATTAAGTGAGCTTAGTAGTGAAAATAATTTCATATTTAAAGGGTATATCGAAGGTAATAGAATGATGACTGGTGAGTCTAATGTAATCGTAACAGATGGTTTTACAGGAAATGTAGCTCTTAAAACTGCTGAAGGAACTGCGAAATTTATTACTGATAATTTAAAAAAGAGTCTAACTGAAAATTTTATTAGTAAATTTTCACTGATATTCTCATTCACAGCTTTAAAAAAATTTAGAGAAAAACTTGATCCAAGAAAATATAATGGAGCTATTTTTTTGGGATTAAATGGACCAGTTGTTAAAAGCCATGGAGGTATTGATTCAACTGGATTTTATCATTCAATAAACTTGTGTTATAAAATTGTGAAGGGAAATCTAATGGATCAAATAAAGAATAATTTAGAACATTTAAAAAGTGAAAAACAATAAAATAAGAAAAATTGATATTTCAAAAAATTTAAGTAGAAAAAAAGGTTTTTCAATTTCTCTTTCAAAAAAAATCATTGATGATTTATTAAATATTTTTATTAGAAATATAAAGGATGGAGAATTAAATATTAAAAATATCGGCAAATTTAAACTAATCAACAAAAATCAAAGAATGGGAAGAAATCCAAAAACTAAAGAAAATTTTTTAATATCGTCTAGAAAATCAATTAGTTTTAGTCCATCAAAACATCTATTAAATTCAGTAAATATCAATAATGAATAAGTTTTTAACAATAAGTGAATTGTCAAAAATTCTTAACTTAACAAATCCAATAAATAAAAAACCATTAAATCATATTTTAAGATACTGGGAAAAAGAATTTAAACAAATCAGACCACAAAAAATTAAAAATAGAAGATATTATTCAGAAAATCAGGTAGAAATAATCAAATTAATTAAATTTTTACTGAAAGACAAAGGCATGACTATAAATGGAGTCAAAAATCTATTAAACTCTGATTTAAAAAAACTTGACGATTATGAAACTAATAGTTTAAAAATGGATTATTTTAAAAAAGAAATTCAAGAAAAAAGCAGGTCAATTTTACAAAAAATTAAAAAGTTAAAAAAATATGGCAAAAAAAACTCACATAAAAGTTAGATTAGTGCCTGAAAGTAATCCTGATAGTAAATTCATTTATTATGCCAAGAAACCAACTAAAGGAGAAAAAGCTAAAGATAAGCTTAAATTAAAAAAGTATAACCCCAATACTAGAAAACACGAATTTTTTGTTGAAAAAAAACTACCACCTCACAGCAAGTAATTATCTTTTATTTTTAAAATTTCGAAATTCGTAATCAATATAGGCTTTTATCATAGAACTCCAAATTTTTTCAGTAATTTTAGGATCAATTTTCTTTGCTTTTGATTTTATAGAAATATTCTTGAGAATTTTTTTAATTCTTTTTCTGTCAATTATATCTTTTTTATATTTTTTGTTTTTTAAAACTTGATTTACTAATAAAGTACGTTTTTTGATCAGGTTTAAAAAAAGATTATCTAATTTATCTAACTTTTTTCTAATCTTAATTATATTATTTTTACTCATAGCGACATTATAAATTTTCAACTAAACTGAAATATATATATATTATTGTAAATGTTCAAATATGATAAACCGTATAATCTTTTTACTAATTGGCTGCAGTTATCATTGTGTCTAGTCTTTACTATTATTATTGTTGGAGGCCTAACAAGATTGACCGGATCAGGTCTTTCTATAATAGAATGGGAATTATTTAAAGGTATTTTACCTCCTCTTAATGAAATGGAATGGAGCAAATATTTCCAATTATATAAAACAATTCCTCAATATAAATTATTAAATTTTAATATGACTTTAGATGAATTCAAAATAATATTTTACTGGGAATACTTTCATAGAATACTTGGTAGGCTTATAGGAATATTTTTTTTGATACCTTTATTGTATTTTTACTTAACCAATCAAATTGATAAAAAATATTTAAAACCATGTTTCATAATTATGATTTTGATTATTCTACAAGGAATTATTGGGTGGTATATGGTATCAAGCGGATTAGTTAACAATGTTTCTGTTAGTCATTATCGGCTATCACTACATTTAAGCGTTGCTTTGATAATAATATCTGCAATTTTTTGGTTAATAATCAATATAAGAAAAAAAACGTTCAAAGTATTTTTTAAATTTGATATGAACAATTTTCCATTTTTAATTTTGTTTATACTTTTGTTTTTTCAAATAATACTAGGTGCATTTGTCTCGGGGCTTGATGCAGGTAAGCTTTATCCAACTTGGCCATTAATGGGAAATGCATATGTGCCTAACGATTTTATTTTTAAAAAATTAGAAGATTTATTTAATTTTAACAATCATTCCTTAGTACAATTTTACCATAGGAACCTTGCTTATCTAATTACATTCTATATTTTTATTATAAGTTATTATGTTTTTATAAAAAAAGTTAAAAGAATGTATCAACCACTAATAATTTTATTAATTTTTTTATTCTTTCAAATTATTTTAGGTATTTTTACTTTAATTTCGGGTATAAATATTTATTTAGCTTCATTGCATCAAATCACAAGTGTCTTATTGATTTTTAGCGCAATAAATTTTTACTATTCTTATATAAAATAATTTGACTTTACTAAATATTGTATGTATTTATCGCCAATATTTATGACACCATTTACTAAAAAGAAAGATATTAAAAATAACTGGTATATCATTAATGCTCAAAATTTAGCAGTTGGCAGACTTGCCGCTTATATATCAAAAGTCTTAAGAGGTAAAAATAAAACTTCGTATAATCCTCAAATAGATAATGGAGATTTCGTAGTAGTAACAAATGTGGATAAATTAAAATTTACTGGAAAGAAATTTAATAATAAAAAATATTTCAAACATACAGGCCATCCAGGTGGTATAAAAGAATTTTCCCCATCTACACTAAAAGACAAAAATAAATCAGAGGATATTCTTAAACTTGCAGTAAAAAGAATGCTCCCAGGAGGCCCTCTTGCAAAAAAACAACTTTCTAAATTAAAGCTGTATACCGGAGATTCTCATCCTCATGAAACTCAAAACCCAAAAATAATAAACTTTGAAAAATTAAATAAAAAAAATTTAGTAAGATAATGATATCTAACGCAACAAATATAGAGAAATCGAAAAAAATAAAACTTGATTTCAAAGATGGGAAATATGCAACTGGTAGAAGAAAAAAATCAATAGCAAAAGTATGGGTAAAAAAAGGATCCGGTGTTATACATGTGAATGGATTGAAAATGAACGAGTATTTTAAACGTCCTGTTCACCAAATAATTGTAACAAGACCATTAGAAATCTCTGAAGTTAGTACTGATTATGATGTGAAATGCTCAGTAAAAGGCGGTGGCTTATCTGGTCAAGCAGGAGCAATTATTTTAGGTATTTCAAAAGCACTAATCTCACATAATGCGGAATTAAAGAAAAAGCTTAAAAAAGATAAATTGACCACCAGAGACTCCAGAGTTGTTGAAAGAAAAAAATACGGTCATAGAAAAGCCAGACGAAGCTTTCAATTTTCTAAAAGATAATCATTTAAATTTAAATATTCAGGAGACAATGATATAATTCGTTATGTCTATATATTACAAACTAAAAGTCGCAGTGATAGGAGCAACTGGATTTACAGGACTAGAACTTGTGTATCTTTTATCTAAACACCCTAGAGTAAAGATTGTTAAATTGTGTGCTACAAAAAACCTAGGTAAAAAAATTTCGTTTTTTGACAAAAGAATAAAAGCAAATTTACCTAAAATATCTTCTATGAATAGTATAGATTGGAAAAAAATAGATTTAGTATATTTATCATTACCCAATGGTGAAGCGCAAAAAATTATTAAAAAAACTTTCTTTAAATTCAGAAAACTTAAATATATTGATTTATCAGCAGATTTCAGAATTGAAGATCCAAATATATATTACAAAAATTATAAAATAATTCATAAGGCTAAAACTTTAATTAAAGAATCAATTTATTCTATAAGTGAATTTTCAAAATTAAATATTGAAAATTATAGAATTATATCTAACCCTGGCTGCTATCCAACATCAATACAACTTCCTTTAATCCCGTTACTTAAGAAAAATTTAATCCTTAACAAAGATATAACAATAGACTCAAAGTCAGGTTTTTCTGGAGCCGGAAAAAACTTAGAAAAGAAATTTAAACATAAAAATCTCTTTAATTCTATTTTTGCTTACAGCGTTCAAAATCATAGACATATCTGTGAAATTGATCAGGAATTGTATAAACATACAAAAAAAAAAATCAATTTCTCTTTTAATCCTTATTTGTTGCCTACTTTCAGAGGAATTCTTTCTGCATTATATATAAATAGTTCGAGAGGTGTAAACGCTTCTCATATTAGAAATGAGTTAATTAGATTTTATAAAAATTCTAAATTTATAAAGATAATGAAACTCAATACACAGTTAGGATCAGGAAATGTAATAGGTAATAACAATTGTGAAATCTCAGTTTGTAATACTAGATTAAAAAATAAAATTGTTATATTTTCAGCGATTGATAATCTAATTAAAGGGGCCTCAGGACAAGCGATACAAAATATGAATATTGCTTATAAATTTCCTGAGTCATTGGGGCTGAAATGAATAAAAATTACATTTTATTTTTTTTTCTTTTTTTAATAATTTCATGTAGTAAACCAAAAACTGTATTAATTTGCGGTGATCATGTATGCATAAATAAAGATGAAGCAAATCAATATTTTGAAGAAAATTTAATGCTTGAAGTAAAAGTTTTAAATGTCAAAGCTAAAAATGAAATAGACCTTATAGAGTTGCATATGAATAATTCTTCAGATGAAAAGAAAGAAATTAATATAATCAAAAAAAATGTAACAAAAAATAAACTAAGAAATTTATCCAAAAAAGAAAAAGAAATAATTAGATTAGATTTAAAAAAAAAAAGAAATTAAAAAATCTAAGGAAAAAAAGAAAGCAACAAAAGAAAAAAAGATTATTAAATACAATAATAAAACTAATAAACTGGTAGAGAAAAGTGAATTTAATAAATACAATTTAGAAAGAAACTTCAATAAAAAAAACAGTTTTGATGTATGTAAAATAATTGAAGAATGTAATATTGATGAAATATCAAAATTTTTAATAAATTATGGAAAAAAAAAAGAATATCCTGATATTACCTTAAAGGAAAACAAATTATAATTATGAAAAAAATGAATATAGCTATTGTTGGTTTGGGGAATATTGGTAGCTATTTATATAAGTATTTAAATAAAAATAAAAAAATTTTATCACAAAAAAATAATTGTATTCCAAATATAACATTCGTTTCTGCAAAAAATAAACATAGAAGGCGAGATTTCATAATAAAAAAAAAACAGTGGCTTAATAATTGTTTAAAGGCAACTAAAAGTGAAAAAGTAGATTTAATTGTTGAATTAATTGGTGGTTCAGAGGGCATTGCAAAAAAACTAGTTTTTGAAGCTTTAAGAAACAAAAAACATGTAGTTACAGCTAATAAGGCATTAATTGCAAAATATGGTGATCAGTTAGCAAAAATTGCTGAAAATAATAAAGTGAATTTAGAATTTGAAGCTTCAGTATGTGGAGGTGTGCCAATAATTAGATCTTTAAAAGAGGGACTTATAGCTAATAAAATCAATAAAGTTTATGGAATATTTAATGGAACCTCAAATTATATTCTTAGTGAGATGGATAAAGAAAATAAAAATTTTGAACAAGTATTATCTAAAGCAAAAAAATTAGGATATGCTGAGTCTAATCCCGTATCTGATATTAATGGTGATGATGTAGCAGCTAAATTAAAAATCCTTACATCATTATGCTTCAATTCATTTTTAAACAAAGAAATTCACGTAGAGGGAATAAAAGAAATTAATGCAGTGGATATAAATAATGCTGATAGGTTGGGTTATAAAATTAAATTACTTGGATATTCAGAACATATAGGTAAAAATATTTACCAAAGAGTTCATCCAGTATTAATTAAAAAAAGTTCATATGTGGCAAGTATAGATGGGGTTTTAAATGCAGTTATTGTTGAAGGAACACCAGTTGGACGAAGCATAATTCAAGGTGAAGGAGCGGGTCCAGCAGCGACTACTTCAGCTTTAGTTTCAGATATATCCTCTATACTTAGAGGAAATATCAAATTTCCTTTTTCAATTTCTCAAAAAGAGAGAAAAAAATTAAATTTCAAAAAAATTTATGAAAGAATTTTCTCTGCATATTTAAGATTTGATGTTTTAGATAAATCAGGAGTTTTATCTAATATAACTAAAATATTTTCTAAAAATAATGTATCAATAAAGAGATTAGTTCAGAATCCAGATAAAAATAAAAATTCCTCTTCAATAATTATTATTACTCATGAGTCAAAGGATAAATCTTTAAATAAAATATTAAAAGAAATTTACAAAAAAAAATATATAAAAGGAAAACCAAAATTAATCAGAATTGACGACGATTAAATGTCTATTGATGCAAAATTTTTGAATTTATTTATTAAAGCAACTGAAATGGCTGCTATTGGTGCCTCCAAATATATTGGAAAAAAAGATAAAATTTCAGCTGATAAAGGCGCAGTTGATCCGATGAGAAAAGAATTAAATAGAATAAATATGCAAGGTAAAATTGTGATTGGAGAGGGTGAGATGGATGAAGCTCCAATGCTATATATAGGTGAAAAATTAGGAACCTTGAAAGGTCCCAAATTTGATATTGCTGTAGATCCATTGGAGGGAACAAAGTTCACAGCTAATAATCAACCAAATGCTTTTTCTGTTCTTGCTGTTGCTAATGAAGGAAATTTGTTAAGTGCTCCAGATACTTATATGGAAAAAATTGCTATAGGAACGAATTTACCAAAAAATTTATTAGATATAGACAATGGAGTAGAAAAAAATATTAGACTGTTAGCAGATGCAAAAAAAAAAAAAGATTTCTGAAATTACCGCATGTGTCATGAAAAGACCAAGACACAATTCAATAATAGATGAACTTTCCAAAATGGGTGTAAAAATTAATTATATTACGGATGGAGATATCGCAGGTGTATTGAGTGTTATTGGTAATAACCCTAAGAATGATATTTATTATAGTACTGGTGGCGGACCCGAGGGTGTACTTGCAGCTGCTGCTCTATCTTGTTACGGAGGACAGATTCAAGGCAGATTGGTCTTGAATGAAGAAGAAAAAATAAGAGCTAAAAAACTTGGAATTAAAGATTTTAATAAAAAGTATAATATTGAAGATATGGTTAGAGGTGACGTCATTTTTTGCGCTTCAGGTGTAACAAACGGAGATTTAATTAAAGGTGTACAAGATCTTGGTAATGAGTATGAGGTTACATCTTTTGTTTTACATAAGAATAGAAAAATAAATAAAACTATCACTAATATTTACAACAAATGAGCTCAGTTTCAGTAAGTAATAAAAACTGGATCTTAAAAGAATTTAATAATGATGATGTATTATTTTTTAAAGAAAATTTTTACTTAGATGAGATAACTTCCCGTCTTTTATCGATAAGAAAAATAAAAAAAAATGAAATATTATCATTTCTCAATCCTTCAATAAAAAATTATTTACCAAACCCGTATGTTTTAAGTGACATGGAGAAATCTGCAAAAAGAACTTCTTATTCCATTAAAAAATTTGAAAAAATAGGAATTTTTGGTGATTATGATGTTGACGGTGCATCTGCAACAGCATTATTAGGAAATTTTTTTTCTAATTTAAATTTAAAATATGAAATATATATACCTGATAGAAAAAAAGAAGGATACGGCCCATCAATTAAGTCTTTTCAAAAATTAATTAGTGATGGCGTGCAATTAATATTCACGGTAGATTGTGGAACCTTATCTTTTGAAGCAATAGAATACGCAAAAAATAAAAATATTGATGTGATTGTTTTAGATCATCATCAATCAGAAATAAAACTTCCAAAAGCACATTCAATAGTTAATCCAAATAAATTTGATGATAATTCGAATCTTAACTATTTATGTGCCGCTGGTGTAACTTTTATGTTTTTAGTTTCTTTAAATAAAGAGTTAAAACTTGATAACTGGTATGATAAATTAAAAATTAAAGAGCCAAATCTTCTTGAATACTTAGATCTAGTAACTTTAGGTACAGTGTGTGATGTTGTCCCTTTAGTTGGTTTGAATAGAGCTATAGTAAAACAGGGGTTGAAAGTTTTAAAATCAAAAAAAAATTTAGGATTAAAAACACTTTTAGATATTTGCGGAGTTGAAACAAAACCAACCACTTATCATATCGGATATATGTTAGGTCCAAGAATAAATGCAGGAGGAAGAGTGGGAAAATCTTCCCTAGGTGCAAATTTGTTATTAAATAAAAGTCCTAAAGATGTTTTTAATATTGCTTCTGAACTTGAACAATCAAATAAAGAAAGACAATATTTGGAGAAAGATGTTTTAGAAAAGATTTTAAAAGAAATAAAACAAAATTTAGATCCAATTATAGTGTTAAGTGGAAAAAATTGGCATGAGGGTGTTATTGGCATTGTTGCTTCAAGAATTAAAGATAAATTTGATAAACCAGTTATAATTATATCTATTGAAAATAATATAGGAAAAGCTTCAGCAAGATCTGTAGTTGGTTTTGATATTGGTTCTGCAATTATAGCTGCCGCCCAAGAGAATATATTAATTAAGGGTGGGGGCCATAAGATGGCAGGAGGATTCACAATTAAAGTTGAGAACATAGAAAAATTTAAAGAGTTTATATTCAAAAGACATAAAATTTCAAAAAATACGCCTATGCTGGAAAAACCTCTTTTTTTTGATAGTATTATTTCGCCAACAGCCATCAATTTAGATTTTTATAATAAGATTAATTCTTTAGCTCCATTTGGATCTGGAAATCCTGAACCAAGATTTATTGTTGAAAACGTAAAATCAGTAAATAGCAAAATTATTAAAGAGAAACATATAAAATCTGTACTTTTAGGCCAAGAAGGTTCAACTATAAAAACTATAGCCTTTAATTCGGTTGAAAGTGAAGTTGGCGCATATTTACTAAAAAAAGACAGTAAATTATTTAATATAGCAGGAAAATTGTCGCTGAATGAATGGAGGGGGCAAACAAATGTAGAGTTTATTATCGATGATATTTCTGTTAATAAAGCACTCAAAACTAAGGTCCCATCGTCTATCGGTTAGGACAGTTGGTTTTCATCCAACAAAGAGGGGTTCGATTCCCCTTGGGACCGCCAAATTGTATGTATAAAATTGCTATC
>MDTE01052524.1_pt1 | contig 29672 bp, 23 predicted proteins | sample 811231 | NCBI WGS metagenome assembly MDTE01 (sample SAMN05326651, study PRJNA326480) | marine metagenome | isolation source: seawater | place: Indian Ocean: Red Sea | collected 2010 | reverse complement strand
GACGTCGGTCGAAGCTTTACCACTATTTGAAATTTTAAAAATAGGAGAGAGCGCCCCGGAACCTCTGCCAGATGGAGCCCGTCCGCTTTCTGGCATTCGGGTGGCAGACATCACCCGTGTAATCGCTGGACCGATGTGTGGACGAACGCTCGCCGAGCATGGCGCCGACGTCATGCGGATTAGTGGTCCGGGATTGGCATTCTCAGAAGCGCTAGTTATCGATACTGGTTATGGTAAAATAGCGGCAGAAATTGATCTTGGGATCAAGGCTGGCAGGGAGACCATGCGCGACTTGATTAAGAAGTCGGATATTTTCTCGCAAGGTTATCGACCTGACAGCATCGCGCGCCGCGGTTTCTCGCCTGAAGAAATGGCGGCAATTCGTCCCGGCATTATCTGCGTATCTCTCTGCGCTTTTAGTCACGCCGGACCGTGGCGGCATAAACGAGGCTTTGACAGTATTGTCCAGTGTTGTAGCGGCATTGTGCACGAACATAGCGAAGGTACGAGGAAAACACCTGCTCATCTGCCAGCACAGTGCTTGGATTATGTCACAGGCTATCTTGGAGCTTTTGGCGCGATGGAGGCTTTACGCCGGCGCGCTAACGAGGGTGGCAGTTGGCTGGTGCGTGTCTCCCTAGTTCAGACAGCACATTGGCTCAAACGACTGGGACGTTTTGGTATTTCGGAGGATGCTCGGGGTTTGCCAGATCCGGAATTATCAGATGTGCTAGATTTAGCGATGGAGACTGAATCAAAGTTCGGGACCATCCAACATCTCGCGCCAGCTGTCACGCTATCCGAGACACCGCCCTATTGGGCCAGTCCACCAGTTCCGCTCGCGTCGCATGCACCAGCTTGGCCTTCTTAGGTAGCTACCTTGGAAGCAAGGTTTATTGTTAATATAACTGCGAGCGATCAAACGTCGATTTCGTTGACGAATTCGGCATTCTGCTGAATATATTCAAATCGTCTTTCAGCTTTACGGCCCATCAATGCCTCAACTAGTCGAGCTGTTTCTTTCGCCTCTTTTGCCCCACTGGCATCAGATTTATCTGGAACGCCGACCTTGAGTAGTGTGCGGGTCTCGTGATTCATTGTTGTTTGGCGTAATTGCGCTGGTGGCATCTCGCCCAGGCCTTTAAATCGACTAACTTCGATTTTCGTCTTTCCCGCAAATACGGATTTAATAATTTCGTCGCGATGGGTATCGTCGCGCGCATAAGCAACAGTGCCTCCATTGCTAAGACGATAGAGTGGGGGAAGTGCCAGGAATAAACTTCCACTTTCTATGAGACCGGGCATTTCACGGAAGAAAAATGTCATGAGTAGCGATGCTATGTGAGCACCGTCAACATCTGCGTCCGTCATGATAATGACCCGTTCATATCGCAGCTTGTTCAGGTCAAATTCGCTGCGTGTTCCACAGCCGAGAGCTTGAATTAGGTCTGATAATTCTTGGTTGGCGGCTAATTTGTCAGCAGACGCGCTGGCGACGTTAAGAATTTTACCCCGTAATGGTAAAACAGCCTGGGTTGCGCGGTTTCGTGCCTGTTTTGCTGAGCCACCTGCGGAATCACCTTCGACGATAAACAATTCAGTACTCTCTGCCGACTTGCTTGAGCAATCCGCAAGTTTTCCCGGCAGCCGAAGTTTCCGGGTCGGCGTCTTGCGTGCGAGGTCACGTGACGCGCGTCTTCGTTTACGTTCTTCAGCGCGTTCTAAAACACGCTCCAGTAAATCGTTTGCGCTCGCCGGGTTACCGGTTAGCCAGTGTTCAAAATGGTCTTTAACGGCTCCCTCGACTAGGCGACCCGCTTCTGGCGAATTAAGCCGCTCTTTCGTTTGGCCCTGAAATTGCGGATCGCTAATAAAAACAGAAAGCATAACGCTCGCGCAGCCAATCACGTCATCGGCTGTTATCTGTGATGCTTTTTTATTACCTGCGAGTTCTGCATAGGCTTTGAGACCACGGCTGGCTGCTGCCCTTAATGCCGCCTCATGGCTGCCGCCCTGCGGGGTGGGTACGGTGTTACAATACGAACTTATGAAACCGTCTTCGTCTTCAGGCCAATGAATTGCCCATTCCAATTTGCCTATACCATCCTCCGCCGTGAGATTGCCTGTAAAAGGTGTTGGCGTAATGGTGGCACGGGCACCGATCACTTCGGTGAGATAGTCCATCAGACCACCGGGAAAATGCAAAACGGCGGACGCGGGTGTGTCATCCTTGTCGCCTACCACGAGACGTTGATCACATGTCCATCGAATTTCTACACCGCGATATAAATAGGCTTTCGAACGTGCTAAGCGAAAAAGCGTAGCAGCTTTAAATCGGTTATTCTCTCCGAATACGTCAGGATCTGGATGAAAACGAATTGTTGTACCCCGTCTGTTATGAACAGGTTCTCCCGTGCTTATCTTTGATTTAGGTTTGCCACGCGAATAAGTTTGCTTAAAGAGTAATTTGTCGCGTGCAACTTCGACTTCGAGAAGATCAGATAACGCATTAACAACTGATAGCCCAACGCCGTGAAGGCCGCCCGACGTCGCGTATACTTTGTCTGAAAACTTACCACCTGAGTGCAGCGTCGTTAAAATCACTTCGAGTGCGGATTTATCTTTAAACTTTGGATGTGGGTCGACAGGAATACCTCGGCCATTATCGCGAATAATTACAGAATTATCTGATGCCAGTTCCAATTCTATTCTGCTCGCATAACCTGCTACAGCTTCATCCATCGCGTTATCGAGAACTTCTGCTGCCAGATGATGCAGGGCGCGCTCGTCAGTGCCGCCAATATACATGCCAGGACGCCGTCTTACGGGTTCGAGGCCCTCAAGAACCTCTATATCTTTCGCGGAATATTTGGAAGCGTTGTCGGACTTTTTAACTGACTGGAATAGATCTGACATTCGACAATTATACGGATCTCTTTACTTGTTACGCAAGCATCATACAGTGGTTTTCATTGCATTATCCACAAAATATAGTGTTTTTGAATGTTTTAAAGTATGATGTAAATCCCATCTTTTTCTTTGCTAAATGTTTGGTGGCTGCTTGACCGCAGGGTTTAATTTTTAGTGATTTTATTAAATGCGGGAATTTTTATAAATACTGGAATATTTACCATCGGTGACAGTGACCTAGAATTGGTGCCGTTTTAATTATGGCGTGACGAAATAATATTCTAAAGACTAATTAATTGCATTTGTGCATGATATAAAGGAACGTCCCTGATACCCTAGGCCGCGCGCGTGTGGATAATACCCCCAAGCAGTCTTTCATCTGATATATATACCGGAAAATCTTCCCAGTACCCTTCTTGCTCGCCAACTAAACCGCGCGAGAATTTACCGTTTTCATCAATTTCAACGATGACGTGGCGCATATGAAACGTTTCACCGCTGCGTTTGCAAAGAAACCAAATGCCAAGTCCCTGAAAATTAAAGTTTACTGGAAATTCGTCGTCGCTGTCAGGAATTTCTTTATCAACTAAAACGAAGCTGAGGGGACCACCCTTCAACGAACTATCGGCATATTTTACAAATACTAAGACGTCGGCATTACTGGCGAGACGCTGAATCTCTTTTGTAATCAGGACTTCCATCATATTTATTGTCTCGAATTCTGATGAATTCATAATTAAACCTCTTATAGATTTTTTAAAAAATATATAACAAATAAAACTTTACAAGAAATATTTGTAAATATTCTATTATACTTAAGGGTTACTTAAAAAATTTTTAGTGACTGGTTAAAATTATCCAAAAATCACATGATACGGATAATTTTCTATTTTCGCGCACGATATAAGGATTGCATTTAGGTAAGATAGTTTAGGTAGACAGGTCAAGGCTAGAGCTAACAAAGGTAAAATGAATGAGAGCAAGCCGGTATTGGGTTCCCTCGTTGGTCAGGGCTTGCGGTTTCACAATCGCATTCTTGATTTGCGTAATTACGACAGTCAGCCATAGTGCGATTGAAATTGGCATCGCTGATATTATTGTCGGAGATGTGTATGGCCGCAATCTTTCCAAGCGCATGACTTCTGGTGAAACTTTAATTTACAACCAGAAGGTTCGGACCGGTCGGAATAGCGGCGCGACCTTGCAGTTTAAAGACAATACTCGCATGACCATAGGTGAGCGCGCCGAAATGCTGCTCGACGATATGGTCTATAATTCGCAAGAAGAGAAACTGAATGGTCTGGTGCAATTGAAGCGTGGTGTATTACGGTTCGCGTCCTTGAAGAATTCGACGGTTAATCTACGCATCCGAACACCTGTAGCGACCTTAGGGATTCGAGGGACGGTGTTTGACGTATTGTCCAGTCCCCGTAATACAGAGGTATCTGTGATTGTTGGAAAAATTCGAGTGAGTTCTCAATTCGGCTCGCAAGAAGTCGGCCCGGGTCAGGTTTTTAAAGTTGGCAGCACCTCGGGTGCGAACTTTACTTCTAAACAATCTGCGGAATTTTCAGCTGCTATTGCGAAGATGCTGAGCATGATCAGCGCCGAGCAGACTATACCGGGATATAAATCCAAAACTTTCAAACAAGAACAAATCAAACAGGCTGAAGAGAAATTTCAGGAGGAGAAGAAGCAAACCCAAAAATTGGTAGCGAAGACGTCTGGCCTTCAGCCCGAAGCCTTTTATCATGCTATCCGCGGTAAAAACCGTGAAAACCTCATCTATCTCGATTTGAAATATGGCCGGGTAGTTATCGAACTATTGCCTAACTTAGCGCCACTGCATGTGTCTCGAATTAAAGAATTATCGAGAGAAGGATTTTATGACGGTTTAACTTTTTTTCGTGTTCAAAGGGGGTTTGTTGCAGAGACAGGGGATCCGATTGGCACTGGCCGAGGTGGCTCAGGTAAAAATCTCAAGGCCGAGATCTCTAAAGAATCATTTGTCCGCGGCGTCGTTGGTATGAAACACGAGAGAAACGATATCAACTCGGCTGATAGCCAATTTTTCATAATTTCTGGCTCAGCTAAACATTTAGATAACAAGTACTCAATTTGGGGACGGGTGATATACGGAATGGAGTTTGTTGATCTGCTTAAGGTTGGTGCGCCACCAAAGGAGCCTGATAAAATCCAAAAAATGCGGGTTGCAGCCGACGTCAACTAATTAAAAGTTCACAAACTTTCACATATTAGAAATACCAACAAACTTCACTTAAGCTACCGAAAAGAGGAGAGTGCATAATTTTCGGCAGGTTTATTTATTTTCAGAAGTTTGCAGAACAGCAATTAATTGTGAGGAAAACTAAAAAATTATTAGAATAAATTGGAACGGCAAAAGACTTTAAAACCTGGGGTGTGTAGGCAAAACATAGAAACCTTGATCGGCAATAATTTTAATCGCAAATCATTCGTAACTATAAACGAGGGAAGGGCAGTCAAACCCGGAACCTCGATTAAAAATTAAAAACATACAACAATTTACGTAAAACTTTGAGAGACTTAAAGTTCATCCGAGACTGTGCACGCGCAATTATAGGAAAAAAGGCCGCCCTTGGGCGGCCTTTTGTTTTACGGTGCGCCTAAGCTTTAGACGCTGTAATACATCGCGAACTCGACTGGATGTGGAGAGGTATCCAGGCGCTCGACTTCCTCCATCCGCAATTCTATATAACCGTTGATCTGTTCGTCTGTGAAGACGTCTCCGCGCTTAAGAAATTCCCGATCCGCATCGAGTGATTCCATTGCTTGGCGAAGTGAACCGCAGACCGTTGGCACACCTTGTAACTCCTCTGGCGGTAAGTCGTAGAGATCCTTATCCATAGGGTCGCCTGGATCGATCTTATTCTCAATTCCATCAAGGCCAGCCATCAGCATCGCGGAAAATGCTAGGTAAGGGTTTGCCGATGGATCGGGGAAGCGAACTTCGACGCGCTTACCGTTTGGGCTTGTAGCGAAGGGAATACGACAGGATGCCGACCGGTTACGGGCCGAGTAAGCCAATAAGACTGGTGCCTCGAATCCAGGAACCAAACGCTTGTAGCTATTAGTCGTTGGATTGGAAAAGGCGTTAATCGCTCGAGCGTGCTTTATAATTCCGCCAATATAATGAAGTGCCGTCTCGGAGAGGTCAGCGTATTGGGTACCGGCGAATGTACTCTTGCCATCTTTGAAGATCGACTGATGGCAGTGCATTCCTGAACCATTGTCATCGACCACTGGTTTTGGCATGAAGGTCGCAGTTTTGCCGTAGTCATGGGCCACCATTTGAACGACATATTTATAGATTTGCATGCTGTCGGCGATGCGGGTCAACGTATTAAATTTAATGCCAAGTTCGTGTTGTGACGGAGCTACTTCGTGGTGATGCTTTTCCATCTCTAAGCCCATCTCGGTCATTGTTGTGACCATTTCTGCGCGAAAATCTGTGCCGGAGTCGACCGGTGGTACAGGAAAATAGCCACCCTTAATTCCCGGACGATGTCCGAAGTTACCCTCTTCAAATACCCGACCAGTGTTATATGGACCCTCATCGGAATCGAGACTGTAGAAAGTGTCATTCATACTGACATTCCAGCGCGCATCATCGAAGACGAAAAACTCGGCTTCTGGACCAAAATAGGCCGTATCACCGACACCTGTCGATTTCAAATAACTCTCGGCCCGTTTCGCAAGTGACCGCGGGTCACGTTCGTAAGGCTGGCCGGTCGTCGGTTCCAACACATCGCAGAACAGAATGAGTAATGGCTGTGCCGCAAATGGATCCATTACGGCTGTCTCGAGATCAGGTTTTAGGCACATATCGGATTCGTTTATGGCCTTCCAGCCTGCGATTGATGAACCATCAAACATAATACCTTCTTCAAGGCTATCTTCATCAATTGTGCTGACGTGTTGTGCGGTATGCTGCCATTTTCCCCTTGGATCGGTGAATCGAAAATCGACGTATTTAACGTCGCGTTCTTTAATCATCTTTAGAACGTTTTCCATCGCGTCGGACATGATGCCGTATTCCTCTATTTAATCGTGATTAGTTGTGTAGTTACTTAGCTTTTTTCAGCTAGACGGCTTCGCCACCTCTTTCGCCGGTCCGAATTCGGAGTGCTTCCTCAATAGCCGATACGAAAATTTTTCCATCCCCAATCCGGCCGGTGCGCGCAGCTTGCTCGATTGCTTCCACTGCTCTTTCAACCAAGTTATCTTCTAGAACGACCTCAAGTTTAACTTTAGGCAGGAAATCAACGACGTATTCCGCACCCCGGTAAAGTTCCGTATGTCCCTTTTGCCGCCCGAACCCTTTGGCTTCAGTAACAGTAATGCCTTGGATGCCAACTTCTTGCAGTGCCTCTTTAACATCATCGAGCTTGAAGGGTTTGATGATCGCTTCGATCTTTTTCATAGCTCTTTCTTTTTTGCGTCATAATTGGTTCGCGTTCATCGCAATTAGGTGAACGCTTGTTTATTAAGCACGCTCCATGCCAATTAATTGGTTTCTATTCTCTCAAGCGTTTTCAGTAGGTTAAGTAGCATAGTAATCTTGGAACAAAGTCGCATAGCGTGAATATAAGGCTAGTGTTTAAATTTTAATCACGTCAATGCCTAATTTTTAATCTATTCGAGCTATACCCGCAGCAAATCTTTAATTTGTGCAATCGCTCTCTCGATGTTCTCAACGCTATTTGCATAGGAAACCCGTATATAGCCTTCGCCGAAATCGCCAAAGCTAGTGCCGGCGACGGTAGCTACATTAGCTTCTGTCAACAATTTATCTTGAAGTTCCCGTGCTGGTATACCAGTACCAGTAATGTTCGGGAAGGCGTAGAAGGCACCACCGGGATCGACACATGTGAAGCCAGGTATTTGATTGAGTGCGGGTACTATAACTTTTCTTCTCGCGTCGAAGGCTTGAACCATTTTTTCGACCTGATTATGTGGTCCTTCGAGTGCTGCAATACCGGCGAATTGTGTTGGCGCGTTGACGCAGGAATGACAGTTAATTGCTAGTCTTGTAGCTATATCTACGATCGATTTTGGCCAAACTGCAAATCCAAGTCGCCAGCCCGTCATCGCATAGGTTTTTGACCAACCGTCCAGCATGATAGTTCGATCGCGCATATTGTCGTATTGCAGCATCGATACATGCTTGCGATCGTTATAAAGCATATGACTGTATATCTCATCCGAAAGTACTGCGACATCCGGATGAGCTTGGAGGCCCTCGACGAGCTTGTCCATTTCGGCCTTGGGTGTTGCGCCACCAGTTGGGTTGGCGGGGCTATTTATGATGATAAGTCGTGTTTGTGGAGTGATATTGCCAAGGACTTCTTCCGCGTTGAAGGCAAATTCGTTCTCCTCCTTTAGGTGAATTGGAACAGCCTTAGCGCCACAGTAGTCGATGACCGATTTGTATATTGGAAAGCCGGGGTCAGGATACATGATTTCGGTACCTACTTCCCCAAACATCAGTATAGCGAAGAACATCGTGACCTTGCCGCCTGGAACGACTAAAATGCAGTCTGGGTCAACCTCGACGCTGTGACGCTTTGTTAAGTCGGCGGCAACGGCTTCTCGCAACTCTAAAATGCCGTTTGCAGGAGTGTAGCCATGATGTCCGTCGCGGAGTGCTTTTACTGCGGCCTCCACAATATGCTCCGGTGTCTTAAAGTCTGGCTGGCCAATTCCAAGGTTGATGATATCTTTGCCTTCACGTTCTAATTGCGCGGCGCGCGCTAGGACTTCGAAAGCGGTTTCCGTGCCGAGACGGTTCAAATTTTTAGCCAGTTCCATAATTGTGTTTCCTGCACCAATATATCTATTCGTCGTTTTTATGCCTGAGTGAAGGTGGCGAGGAAAGTGCATTCCGGCTTAGCCATACTTGACGGTGCGTGCTGCGCGGACTAAAGAGGCTGCTCCGGTCTATGGTGGCTGTAGCTCAGTCGGTTAGAGCGCATGATTGTGGATCATGAGGTCGTGGGTTCAATTCCCATCAGCCACCCCATTATTTTTCAACAAATATAAAATCGTAATAGTTAAAAACGTACGAGTAATTATACGTACGAGCCGATGATTTGTATCCTCGACCAGTGATGGTGTTTTTTCGTTAATATTACTGCGATGAAAACTTACGGTCGGCGTTCAACAGCACAATTTATCGAGGAATTAGCCACCACTATTAAATTTATCTGTCATTCGCGGAGTGCATTCCAATAAGCAATCTGACAAGCTCCCGGACCCCTTTAGCATACAAAGTTGTTGATTATTTTTACTTATCTGAAAGTTTTAGTTAGGTGATATAATATAGAGGTTTAACTAAGGGGTCGGGCAAAAGACTCTGATTTTGGGCGTGAAGCACGGGGCATAGACAAAGTTGTTAACTGCATTTTATGCGGGCAGCGGTAAGTAAATTCAGCAATGTGGCTGATATGAGGAGGTTGTATAAAAATGTTGAAGATTTGGGGAAGGCCTACTTCGGCGTGCACGCAAAAGGCACTTTGGGGCACTGAAGAGACCGGGATTGACTATGAATTAATCCTCGCGAGCGGCACGATGGGACCTGACGGCCATGTCTCGAAAGGCGGTGCTCCTTTTGGCATAGTCGATACGCAAAAATATCGGTCAATGAATCCGAACGGCACGGTGCCGACGATCAACGATGAGGGGTTTACGCTTTGGGAATCTAACGTCATTGTCCGTTATCTCTCAATGAAATACGCGGCTGATAAGATGTACGGAAATGACGTTCAAGTCTTTGCTTCCGCTAGTAGATGGATGGATTGGGAACAATCCAAATTTTTGCCAGAGCAACATATTTTGGTGATGAACCTTGTAAGACTTCCGCCGAAAGAACGCAGTGCCGAGGCGGTCGAAGAAGCTCGGCTCTCATTGTTAAAACCTCTCTTGATAATCGAAGAACAACTATCGAAAACCGAATATATTGCTGCAGATTATTTCACTATGGGTGATATACCCATTGGTATGCGGGTGCATCGTTGGTTTCTTTTCGATCTAGAATCGCCACCGATGCCAAATTTAGAGCGTTGGTATAAGGCTATTCAAGAAAGACCGGCATTTAAAAAACACATCGCTGATCCAGCTCTGCATCTTTCTGGCTAAGAAACCTTTTAATTTTTTTTAATAGAATAAGAAACTTGCGAATTTAGTTGGGCCAGATTTCAGGAGCCTCAATTGACAAAAATCTCGAACGTCTCAACGGTGAGTGTTGAAATACCATACGAACATGGTGGTCCGAAGGCAGGTTGGGGCGGCCAGTCGTGGAACAAGCTTTCGATTTTACTCGTAAAAGTTGAAACTCAGGATGGTTATACCGGCTGGGGTGAGGGATTTAGTTATAATTGTCGGCCAGCGGTAAGGGCGGCAGTCGAAAGTATGATAGCACCGGTAGTAATAGGGCGGGATGCCGGTGATATTTTAGGTATTTCGCGCGATATGCAGCAAAATCTGCATCTTTTTGGGCGCTATGGAATAACCATATTTGCGCTGTCGGCGCTGGATATAGCGCTCTGGGATATTGCGGGAAAGAGGGCAGGTATTCCTTTACATCGGCTGATGGGAGGCGCGGCGCGGACGCACGTGCCTGGATATGCCAGTCTTCTCAAATATGGCGACCCGGATTTGGTTGGCCAGAATGTCTTGAAAGCACTTAACGATGGTTATGACGCGATCAAAATTCATGAGACTACGGTGCCCGCGGTAGCTGCCTCCCGCGAGGCAGCGGGAGATGGCACCCCCTTGATGGTTGACACCAACTGCCCTTGGACACCTGAGCAGGCGCGGATTATGGCCAATCGGTTGCAAGTTTATGATTTGCATTGGCTCGAAGAGCCGATATTCCCACCTGAAGATTTCGATGCTTTGGCACTGCTTGGTGCGGAGAGCGGTATTCCAATTGCCGCCGGAGAAAATGCCTGCACTGCTTTTGAGTTTAAGAAAATGTTTAATGCTGGAGCTGTGCGATACGCGCAACCAAGCGTCACAAAGGTTGGCGGTATAACCGAAATAAAGAAAATTGCGGCACTTGCTGATGCAATGGGTGTAGCACTTATGCCGCATTCACCTTATTTTGGGCCTGGATTTTTAGCGACATTACAGTTTGCAGCTGCGCAGCCTGTTGAAAGTTTTCTTGAACGTTTTTACTGCGACCTTGAGGCCAGCTTATATGGCGAACTAATAGACACGGTAAACGGTGAGTTTGTCGTACCTGAGGGGCCAGGTCTCGGCTGTGAGCCGGACCCTGATGTCCTTCGCGATTATGGTATTGATGACGAATAGTCGCTGACACGACTTTTGATATTACCCATAAATTGAGCTAGGTTTTATAGCTCGTAAACTTTGTTTTAAAAACTTTAAAATTTGTCTCAATTCAAAGCGCACTTCGAACAAATTATCCTTGGTAATCTTAATGCGAACTCTTGCATTATCTCCATCATGCCGTGGGATCTAACAGCGCAGATGTCATTGGGTAGTGAAGATTTCTGAAAATTTGCAGCGTTATAACGCGTTGTAGTCGTCAACGGATGGTATGAGGCTAGATGAATGCCAAGTGAACGCATTTCTACATAGGCTGTTTTTTCCTGCCGACACGGTTTGTTTTTTTAGGGAGGTCAAAGCTGGAAGATATGGGAAAACTAATTGGTGAAGAAGGTCATGGGTAACTTGGATGGTAAGGTTGTAATTGTAACAGGGGCGGCGCGTGGATTAGGGCGTGAATACGCAATAAAAATGGCTGCAGAAGGCGCCACCGTTGTTGCAGGTGATATCCGAAGTTGTGATGATACAGCCGCTGCGATCAATGCAATTGGCGGACGTGCAACAAGTGTAGAACTTGATGTGACCAGCACTGCATCTTGCGACAACGTAGTGAAGGTTACCACTGACCTTTATGGAAATATCGACGTTCTTGTGAACAATGCGGCCTTGTACGGCGGGCTCAAAGGTGGGCGCTTTGACGCAATCGAAGCCGAAGAATGGGAACGTTGCATGGCAGTAAATGTCACTGGCATTTGGAATTGTTGCAAATCGGTTGTGAGTTCAATGCGGGCCGCTGGTGGTGGTAGTATTATTAATATTTCATCCTTAGCTGCTGTCTTTGGAATGCCATACTCACTGCATTACGCCGTCTCAAAAGCGGCAGTCATTGGAATGACTAAAAGCCTCGCACGTGAACTGGGGAATGATTGGATCCGTGTCAATTCGATTGCGCCGTCGGCCGTTTTGACAGAGGGTACGGAGGAGTTTTTTGGGCCGAAGCTCGACAAAGCAAAAGAAGTAATTGCCAGTGCGCAAGCATTGAAGCGGAACTTGGAAACTGGTGACCTTTCTGGAACTGTCGTATTTCTTGCAAGTGATGCCAGTAAGTTCGTCACCGGGCAAACGCTGATGGTCGATGGCGGAACTGTGATGCTCTAGCAAAACCAACAGACCGATTAGGTGGCAAGCTTTAACCGGATCAACTGGGTGTGGATCTGCCAATTTAAAGAAGATTTTGGTTTTCCAAAACATCGCATATTTGTGAATAGAGTGGCTTGTTAAGCCGGTTTGCTATATTTAAGCAACTGCCATTGAAGTACGAGCTGGCAGATTCCAATGAGATCCCTCTCAAACGGCTTCGACCGCAGTGATGCGTGATCTTTAAAGAACGTTAAAGATATCTTATCAATTTATCAGTTGGCAGCACTCGTCAGTTTCGATGCACCATGGTATACTTTAATTCTGCATATTTTTGTTTTGATGCGATGGAATTAAATGAGACTTGATGAAATTGCTGGCGCACTTGGCGCCGCGGTTCATGGTGATGTTTCGATGAACGTCACACAAGCAGTACATCCACTGGAAGCTGAAGCCGACACCGATCTCGCTTTGGCGATGGATAAAAGTTTATTGCCACTCCTCGTCGATAGTCCTGCGAGATCAGCGATACTCAGTGCGGGTATGGTGCCGCCAGAAAGCTCCTTAGATGGATATATCACGGTTGGCCGCTCTCGTTATGCGATGGCGGGCATCACAAGCGTTTTTGAAAAGCCGGTTTATGCGCCTAGTGGTATACATAGCTCCGCAGTGGTTGAGGAAAGCGCGAAGGTTGCAGGAGATGTGAGGATCGGTGCATTTAGCTACATTGGACCTGATGTAGTTATAGGGCGTGGGTGCACCATCATGTCTCATGTTACGATTGGGGCAGGGGCCAGTGTCGGCAGGAATGTCTTATTTCATCCGGGTGTTCGAATCGGTGAGAGGGTAACTGTCGGTGATCGGGTTATTATTCATGCAAATGCAAGTATTGGCGCGGACGGCTTCAGTTTTGTAACGCCAGAGCCAGGTAGCGTTGAATCGGCAAAGTCTAAAGGGCGAATTGATGCTACAAATACGGAAATTGTTCGCGTCAATTCTCTAGGTGCGGTAGTTTTGGGCGACGACACGGAAATTGGTGCCTGTTCCTCCATTGATCGTGGAACAATTAGTTCCACACGTATTGGTCGCGGAACCAAATTAGATGACCTTGTTATGGTTGGGCATAATGTGGAGATAGGAGAGAATTGCATGATTTGTGGGCAGGTTGGAATTGCTGGTAGTTCGATAATCGGTGATCGGGTCGTGCTCGCAGGTCAAGTTGGGGTTGCTGATCACCTGAAAATTGGAAACGATGTTGTCGTCGGTGGAGGGTCCGGTGTGGGCTCAAATCTGTCAGATCGAGAAATTTATCTCGGTAGCCCTGCAATTAAGAAGACGGCCTTTGTGAACCAACTTTTATCGCTTCGACGAATGGAAACTATGTTCAAAGAATTGTTGGATTTAAAAAAGCGGTTTAGTGCTATTGAAACCGCGGAAAAAAAACGGTAACGAAAACATTAGGTATAGTCCAAATTTCTTCCCCGTGGGGATCGTCTGGACAAAGGGAAATTGATGGCCAGCGTTGAAAGCGACATTTTTGATATTATCGCCGAAAAGGCTGGAGTGGAGCGTGAAGAAATAGTTAGTGACGCCAGGTTGGAAGACCTTGAGATAGAATCATTGGATATTGTGGAAATTGTCTTCGCGATTGAAGAGAAATTTGATGTTCATGTTCCATTTAATGCTAACGATCAAGCACTAGCTTTTGAAACGGTTAGCGATGTTGTTGGTGCTGTGCAGTCTCTGGTCGAAGAGGCTGGCGGTTCAGTGGAATAGGGCCGCCGCAATTACCCCGATAAACATTCAGAATAGAGCAGTAAAATGAATAGAGTGGTGATTACTGGTCTCGGTGTTATTTCCGCGGCCGGCCACAATGCTGCAGATTTTTGGAATCAAGTGAGTAATGGTCAGTCGGCGATTGGACCCATTACGACAATACCAACTGATGCGTTAAATGTCGGTATTGGTGCGGAAGTTGCTGGTTTCGATCCCGTTGAGTATTTCCCCAAGCGCCAATTAGGCATGTTGGACCGATTCTCCCAGTTCGGGCTTGTTGCAGCACGCGAAGCGGTTTGTGATTCAGGTGTCAACTTCGATGATGAAGCGGGGGAGCGTGCAGCTGCAATCATAGGTTCAGGTGTTGGCGGGCAAACCACTCTCGACGATAGTTATTATGCGATCTACGCTGAAAAAAAGACGAGAGTGCATCCCTTCACTGTACCTCGTCTAATGATCAATGCAGCTACAAGTCATATTACTATGGAACATGGTGTTACCGGGCCAGCCTATGCCGTTGCGAGTGCATGCTCCTCCGCTAACCACGCTATGGGACAAGCCTTTCTAATGGTGCGCGGTGGCATGGTAGATACGGCAATTACCGGTGGTGCCGAAGCAACGATAACGGTTGGGACAGTGAAAGCGTGGGAAGCGCTTCGGGTAATGGCGAGTGATACCTGCCGTCCTTTCTCGAAAGGTCGGACCGGCATGGTTCTGGGCGAGGGAGCTGCCGTATTTGTCTTTGAAACGCTTGCAAAGGCAAAAGCACGCAATGCGAAAATCTATGCGGAAGTAATCGGGCACGGTTTAAGTTCCGATGCCATGGATATTACACTGCCTGACGCGAATGGCGCTGCGCGCGCTATCAGCGGGGCATTAAAAGACGCGGGCATTAATCCGGAGGATGTTGACTATGTGAACGCGCATGGTACCGGCACCACTGCCAACGACGTTACAGAGACGAAGGCATTAAAACAGGTTTTTGGTAATCATGCCTTTAAAATTTCGGTATCGTCGACGAAGTCTATGATAGGTCACGCGCTAGGTGCTGCGGGAGCCTTGGAACTTGCCGCTGTTGTTCTAGGCATGCGTGACGGACTTGCGCCGCCTACCGCTAATTATTGTGAGCCTGATCCAGAATATGATCTTGACTATATTCCAAATAACCCGCGGGAAATGGCAATTAACGTGGCGATATCAAATTCTTTCGCCTTTGGAGGGCTTAATGCTGTTCTCGCACTTCGAAGGTTTGATGGCTAATTAGTTTCCAATAAGGCCGGCTGGCCTATTGGACCCACTCCAATTTGACATTGGGATCTGTTTCTTTGTCTAAATGAAGGTTACGAAGGCGATAAAATGAAGCTTTATCTAATAATTGGTTTACTGCCCACACAGCCATAGCTCTAATAAAAGGCGAATTATCTGTTAGTCTTTTCTTGGCAAGTGGGGCAAGTTTTGGATCCGATGTGTTGCCAATTGCTATTAATGTGTTTCGGATGAAACGCTGATACCCAGCTCGTTTAACCGCGGATTTTCGAAATAAGCTGCGAAATCCTTCCTCGCTGAGTTGAATGAGCTCTGAAAGATTTGGCGCTTCGAGTTCTGGGCGGGCCTTGAACCGGATTTCCTTTGTTTTTTTTGCAAACTTATTCCAAGGACAGATAGCAAGGCAGTCATCGCATCCGTATATCCGTGTGCCAATTGCCTGGCGGAATTTCCGATCGATATGTCCCTTGTGCTCGATCGTCAGGTAGGAGATGCACTTTCGTGCATCTAATCGATAAGGCCCATCGAAAGCATTCGTTGGGCAAATATCGAGACATTTTTGGCAGCTTCCACAGTGATCTTGCTCGGGGTCATCTGGTTCGAGTTTCAATGTTGTGAAAATTTCACCCAAAAAAAGCCAAGAGCCAAACTGCTGTGAAACGAGATTGGTATGCTTGCCCTGCCACCCTATGCCAGCCTTTTGTCCTACTGGCTTTTCAAGGACCGGGGCGGTATCCACGAAGACTTTAACCTCGCATGAAAAGGTCTCATAAATCCATCGCCCAACCAGTTTAAGGCGCTTTTTCATGATATCATGATAGTCGTCATTACGCGCATAGACCGAGATATTGCCCTGGCCCGCTAGTCGTGCTGGTTCGAGGCGTGAAAGAGGATCGTGGTCCGGTCCGTAATTGGCGCCAACCGCTATGACTGTTCCAACGTCCGACCATAACGCTTGCGGTGAGACGCGGCGTTCTGCTTTTGCCACCATCCAGCCCATGTCGCCGTGATAGCCCTGCTTCAGGAACTCCATAAGGTGCTGTCCAGCTGCATTTTCGATTTCGGGGGATGCAAATCCGACCACTTCGAAGCCAGCCTCTAATGTCCGTTGGCGGATTTGTTGCCGCAGGTCGTTCCTGTTCATCCGCGACCACGATACGGCGTTAAGTCTAGATCCGGCACCCAGAGCCCGGTTGGTAATTTGCCTGACTGATAAAAGACGTCGATGGGGATACCGCCTCGTGGATACCAAAATCCGCCAATTCGGATCCATTTTGGTTGGATGGCTGTTTCAATACGTTTGACAATTCCAACCGAGCAATCTTCGTGAAATGCTGCGTGGTTGCGAAATGATCCCATAAAAAGTTTGAGGGATTTACTTTCTAAGATGGATAGATCAGGTGCGTAATCTAAAATGATATGAGCGAAGTCAGGTTGGCCGGTTATCGGACAAATTGATGTAAATTCCGGACAGGTAAAACGAATTAGGTAATCAGTTCCAGGGTGCGGATTCGGCACCGCGTCTAAAACTGCAGCGTCAGGTGATTGCGGCAATGGAACATTCTGTCCAAGTAGGGTCGGGGTATTTGTGCGGTCTATTGTCATAGCCGGTATCCTAACGGAAAGGTAACTTTAGGGTCACGTCGCATCATTCGGATGCAGTAAGCAGCAATCCCCATATGAAAAGAAACGATACTCATTTTCTATAGCGTGAGTGTAGGCGGACTTTATTCTCTCCGTGCCCGAAAACGCTGATACAAGCAAGAAAAGTGTTGAACGTGGCAAGTGGAAATTGGTGAAAAATAAATCCACTATTTTAAAGCGGTAGCCTGGGGAAATAAAGAGGTCTGTCTGGTCATCGAAACAGCTGACGGTACCGTCAGGGGCCGCGGCCGATTCGAGGAGACGTAACGATGTCGACCCTACGGCTATTACTCGACCGCCGGCATTTCGTGTTGAATTTATAAGCTCTGCGGTGTCCTGATTTAAAATTCCGGTCTCGCCTTGCATTCGATGGTCCTCAACATTTTCACTTTTGATCGGTAGAAAAGTTCCCGCACCAACATGCAAGGTCAGAAATGTTCGATTGATGCCGGCTTTTGCGAGCGCGTTAAAAAGATCTTCGGTGAAATGAAACCCTGCCGTTGGAGCAGCAACGGCACCTTCTTCTTTAGCGTAAATAGTCTGATAGGAGGCAGAATCGCTTTTTAATTGGCCATCTCGACGTCGAATGTACGGTGGGAGAGGCACTTCTCCTTGATCGTAAATGGCTTGCATAGAGTTAGACAGACTAGTGATAATTTGTAAGAGAATTTCTCCGCCTTTGCGCTTCTCTAAGACGTCTGCCGAAAATTGGTCCCCAAATTGAATATTGTCACCGATTTTTAAGCGCCGCCCGGGCCGAGCGAAGGCCAGCCAACGATCCCTAGAAAGTTTTGTATGCAGAGTGACCTCGATGCGCACCGCACCGCGAAGTCCATGCAGACGTGTCGGAATTACTTTCGTATTGTTTAAAACTAAAAGGTCGCCACGCTTCAAGAGCGCTGGTAGATCTCGGCACTTACGATCGTGCAAATGGCCTGGCTTTACCTCTAGTAGACGTGATGAATCGCGAGGCATTGCAGGAAACTGTGCAATAAGCTTATCTGGAAGGTGGAAATCGAAATCGTCGGTGCGCATGTATAATCATAAATTTTAGTCAGAGGATTGTACTAAAAATGTCGGACAAATCCACCGGTCGTATTAAAGCATGATAAAAAACTGGAAAAGAGCAATACTGACGGTCGCCGAGATGTATCGCGCCGATGCATCTGTTGTCGCCTCTGGTATTCCGGGACAGAAGCTTATGGAGGCAGCAGGTAAAGCGGTTGCCGATGTTGTCATAAAACGAGGATACCAAAAAGTCGCTGTATTATGTGGACCTGGCAATAATGGTGGTGATGGATTTGTCGCAGCTCGATATCTCGCGGATGCCGGCATAGACGTAAAGGTCGCCTTACTTGGAGAACTCTCTGCCCTTAAGGACGATGCGAGGCTAAATGCGGGCCGTTGGGCAGGTTATATATCGGAACTTTTGCCGTCGGTTTTAATGGATGTCGATTGTATAATTGATGCGGTTTTTGGTGCTGGTTTGTCTCGTGAATTGGATTCCGTTGTTGGTGCTATCATTGACGCCGCAGATGGAATCCCATGCATAGCAGTGGATGTCCCAAGCGGTGTTCAAGGCGACACGGGCCAGATTTTGGGTAAAGCATTCAAAGCGGAAGAAACGATTACATTTTTTAGACCCAAACCAGGACATGTCTTATTTCCTGGATGCCAGCACTGCGGGATACTTACGGTAGTAGATATTGGTATACCTGAAACGGTATTGGATGAAATCAATCCGAAACAATGGTATAACGGACCAGACACTTGGAGGCGGAACTATCCTTTTCCGGGTCCAGCAGATCACAAATATTCACGGGGTCATGCGGTTGTAGTTGGTGGATCAGAGATGACTGGGGCCGCGAGACTCGCGGTTTATGGCGCAATGCGGGCTGGAACTGGAATTGTCTCGGTGGCTGTCCCTTCGGACGCTGCCGTTATCTACCGGCTCAGTCTTCCAGGCGCGATTACGCGTATTGTAAGAGACACAGGCACTTTTTCCGAAATTATCGAAAAAGAAAGGGTCACTGCCTGTTTGGTGGGGCCTGGAAATGGCGTTAATGTGGCAACACGTGAAAAGACACTTGCGGCCCTGCGTAAAAAATTGCCGGTTGTACTTGATGCAGACGCGATTTCTGTGTTTGAAGAGACCCGCGAGCTACTCTTTGACAGTATCAAAAGCCCATGCTTGATGACACCTCATGAAGGCGAATTTTCTCGTTTGTTTGATTTTGAAGGCGATAAGATTACACGAGCCCGAAAAGCAGCTGCAAGATCCGGTGCGACGATACTTTTGAAAGGAAGTGACACGGTTATCGCAGCGCCTGATGGAAGCGTTGCTATAAACGTCAATGGGCCACCCGATTTGGCAACTGCGGGTTCGGGTGATGTTTTGGCGGGTTTAGCGGTAGGTTTGTTGGCCCACGGACTTGAACCGTTCGATGCGGCTTGCATGGCAGCATGGGTTCATGGGGAGGCGGCGCACACGATCGGCCCTGGTTTGATTGCGGAGGATTTGCCAAATGCCCTTCCAGCTGTTTTGAAAAAACTAAAGGAAAACCGGAGGGAAGTTGTGCGATGACCGAATCTGCCAGTTTGCTGCAACGCCTTCGTGGCGCCTGGAGAGAAATAACCGATTCATTTCGTGGTGCTGTTAAGCCGGACTTATCTTCTGATACAGACCTAGTTCAGCTTAGAGAGCAGATGCGATCCTGTTTGGAAGCGCGGGGTGGCGAGGTGTCCGCACGTGGGCGCGCTGCTGGGCTTGGACGAACTTATCTTGAGCTTGATAGCAAAGGACGTGAGCGATTTCTCAAAACTCTAGCAGAAGATTTTGGTGTCGATGATGATCTTGTCTCGGCTGAATTATCAGCCATGCAATCAATTGAGTCGCATGAACGTGAAGTTGCCTATTCTAAACTTCGCCGTGCCTTAGAGCCTGGTAGGCTTAAATTATTAAAGCAGTTCAATGTCTTGCCAGATGGAATTAAGTTTTTAGTTGATCTACGCGCCGACCTTAGTCGCCTGACAAAAAAAGGCGCAGCATTTCGGTCTTTAGATGGGGATCTTCGCCGTCTTCTTGCATCGTGGTTTGACATAGGTTTCCTCGAGCTACGCCGTATTAGATGGGAATCGTCAGCAAGTCTGCTTGAAAAGTTGATAACTTATGAGGCGGTGCATGAAATTCGCAGTTGGGATGATTTGAAGAATCGTTTAGATTCAGACCGTCGCTGTTTTGCATTCTTCCATCTGCGGATGCCGGATGAGCCCCTGATATTCGTTGAAGTTGCTTTAGTTAAAGGTCTCGCTGGGAATGTCCAAGAACTTTTGGATGAAGATGCTCCGGTTATTGATCCGAATGAGGCCGATACTGCGATTTTTTATTCTATATCAAACGCGCAACGCGGGCTGAACGGCATCAGTTTTGGTGGTTTTCTTATCAAACGTGTAGTGGACGTACTACAATCTGAATTTCATGGATTGAAAACATTTTCGACGCTTTCTCCAATTCCGGGATTCCGCAAGTGGCTTGATGAGTCTCTGCAATCGGTAGGCGAGCCACTCGTTACGGGTTTCGTTACAGAAAATGACGCGATGGCGCTGAGATTAGCTGCATCATTGCCAGATGAAGAAAAAGAGCCGTTGCAGGCCATACTTGCGTCATCCAGCTGGATCGAAGACGAATTAATTAGCGCTGCAGTTGAGCCAATTCTCATGCGTCTTTGCGCGCATTATCTCTTGAAGGAAAAAGGTCGAACCGGTGGTGCGTTAGATCCAGTCGCAAACTTTCATTTGACGAATGGCGCGCTGGTGGAGCGCCTTTGCTGGAAAGGGAACCCAACGTTACCTGGCATGGCCAGCTCTTATGGAATGATGGTTAATTACTTGTATAGGCTTGAGGATATAGAAGAAAATCATGAATTTTATACTGGTGAAAAAGAAATAAAAGCGTCACAAAATGTGATTCGGTTATTAAAAAAATAAATAATATACTTTATACAATATTTAAACTGCCATTAGTATTTTGAGCAGCCGAGATTTCGTAAATTTCTCTTTAAACTGCGCGGATACAGGTAAATTGTATTGGTTAACTTGGCAACTGGATAAGGGTTTTTGAAGCACGGGATTGAGATAAAGCATTGAATTAATGAAAAAAGTTAAATAATGCCTGTTGGAAAATGCAATAGGAGTCGCCCCCGCTATCACGTTTTTATCTATATGTTTGATGCTGCATCAGTGATTTTTGAAGGCAGTGAAATCTAGTGGCATATAGCTGCGATAGTGGCCGACAAAAATAGGCAGCGGACTTTTCCGTTGGCCATGCTATGTGGGACTTCCGATAATAGCCCGATCGAAGGATGACACTTTTAAGGTTTTTCACTGTTAAGAATCCCTTTGCTTGACCCGCCCGATTGCTATTCTTATACAGGGTCGCTCGATGCGCTCGGATTAGGACTGAATTCCGCGGGCGTGGCGGAATTGGTAGACGCGCGTGGTTTAGGTCCACGTGGAGAAATCCGTGGGGGTTCGAGTCCCTCCGCCCGCACCAAGCTTTGATGAGCTGAGAGAGTTGTTATTAGGTCAAAACTAGATTTCGATCGGTATTTTTTATGCAGGTTACAGAGACAAAGAACGAAGGCTTAAGCCGAGAATTTTCTATTACGATTCCGGCCGGTGACATAGAAGATCGCATTCTCGCAAAACTCGCAGAAATCGGTCAACAGGTAAGTATTCCCGGTTTTCGCCAGGGTAAAGTGCCGACGAAGATTCTTCGACAGCGCTATGGCCAGGCTGTTCTCGGGGATGTGATCCAAGATACGGTTGTTGAAACGTCTTCAAAAGCTATTGATGATGAAAGTTTAACGCCGGCGACGCAGCCGAAAATTGACGTTACAAAATTCGAGGACGGCGAAGATTTTGTATATACGATGGCCGTCGAAATAATGCCCGAGATTACGCCCGTTGATTTCAAAACCATTAAGCTCGAAAAGCTCGTTTGCGATATTAGTGAAGAAGAAATTGAAAAATCAATGGCGAATATTGCTTCGGAAGTAGTTAGGTCCGAACCGATTAAACGTGCTAGGAAGGCCCGTAAAGACGACATCGTTGTGATTGATTTTGTTGGATCGGTTGACAACGAAGAGTTTGAAGGTGGTAAGGGAGAAGATTTCCAACTGACACTTGGCTCGAACCGGTTTATTCCGGGATTTGAGGATCAGTTAATTGGTGCTAAACCGAAAGACCATGTGACAGTGAACGTCAAATTTCCAGAAGACTATCCGGCAGAAAAACTAAAGGATAAAGACGCGATTTTTGAAGTCGATATCAAGGAAATTCGGGAGCGTGTAGATACCCCAATAGATGACGAATTAGCTAAATCGCTTGGATTAGAGAGTTTGGAGCAACTTAAAGATGGAACGAGACAACAGCTTGAGCAAAATTACAATATGTTTTCGCGTAACCGCTTGAAACGCGAGTTGTTGGATCAGCTGGATAATGCCCACGAATTCGAAGTCCCGCCCGGCATGGTGGAAACTGAGAACCAAGTGATTTGGGAGCAATATGAGCAAGCGCGCAACGAAAATGGTTTGGAGGATGAAGATAAGGAAAAGTCAGAGGACGAATTAAAGGGCGAATACAATAAAATTGCGGTTCGTAGGGTGCGGCTTGGTTTACTCTTGGCGGAAATCGGCCGAATTAACAATATTGAGGTTAGCGCGGAAGAGGTTAACCAGGCAATGTTGCAGGAGGTGCGTAAGTATCCCGGACAGGAACGCCAAGTGATGGAATACTTTCAGAAAGATCAGCAGGCAATGGCGGGATTGCGTGCCCCGATATTCGAAGAGAAAGTGGTCGATTTTATTACCGAAATTGCGGACGTATACGAACGCCGCGTGTCGCCAGAAGAGCTTATGGCTGACCCGGATGCGAAGGACGAAGAGTTGAAAGCCGACGCTGCCAAAAAACCTGCAAAGAAGAAAACTCCGCGAAAGAAGAAAGCAGCGGGAAAGAAAAAAACGGAGGCTGAGGCGAAAGCTGAGGATAATAACTCTGAAGATAAATGAATTGTGTAGCTCGGGCGAGAGGATCTGATTGTTTGCGATGACATTTTTTGACGATATCCAGATGAATGCGCTTATTCCAATTGTGGTTGAACAGACCAATAGGGGCGAGCGTTCATACGACATCTACTCACGGCTTCTTAAGGAAAGAATCATCTTCTTAACGGGCCCCGTAAACGATGCCGTTGCTTGCGTAATTTCGGCGCAGCTGCTGTTTCTCGAGTCGGAGAATCCAAGTAAAGACATTGCTTTCTATATTAATTCGCCTGGAGGTGTAGTAACGTCCGGGCTTTCGATATATGACACGATGCAATACATCAAACCAGACGTGTCAACGGTTTGCCTCGGTCAGGCGGCCTCCATGGGTTCACTTTTATTGGCCGCTGGCGCAGCTGGGAAACGCTATTGCCTTCCAAACAGCCGAATTATGCTTCACCAACCATCCGGTGGATTTCAAGGTCAGGCGAGCGACATAGAAATACATGCTCGCGAAATTCTGAACTTGCGCCGACGTCTTAATGAAATTTACGTGAAGCATACCGACCAAGATTATGAAACAATTGAGGCTGCGGTTGAGCGTGACAACTTCATGTCGGCCGAAGATGCGAGGGAATTCGGTCTAATTGACAAGGTCGAAACGGCTAGAGCGAGTGAAGAAGAAACGTCAAATTCTGAAAGCAAGCATTCAGGCGATTCGGGGTCATAGAGTTAATTTTACTTTAAGTCATAGAATTTTTGAACGAATGGCATAGGGCTTGCAAAATTTTGTTTGGATCTCGGGCACTGAGCGAATCGTTACATAATAAGGGCTTTCGCACCTGAGGGTTGTGGCTGTTCGAACTTTTTGTGTGCCGTAACTTTGTATTTGTTTACCAAGAGTTTGTTTGGCTAACATAATTGCCTAAGTCGGTAACTAACGGATAACCAACTAATGACGAAGTCCAGCAACAGCGACTCAAAGAATACTCTCTATTGTTCGTTTTGCGGTAAAAGCCAACATGAAGTCCGCAAGTTGATCGCTGGCCCAACCGTATTCATCTGTGATGAATGCGTCGAATTATGTATGGACATTATAAAAGAAGATCATAAGGCTACTGTTTCGAAATCGAGTGACGGAGTTCCAACGCCCAAGGAAATCCGACAGGTCCTTGATGACTATGTGATTGGTCAGGCGCATGCTAAACGGGTTCTGTCAGTCGCTGTTCACAACCACTATAAACGATTAAATCACGGCAATAAGAACGGTGATGTTGAACTCGCCAAGTCAAATATTTTGCTCATTGGTCCAACGGGTTGCGGCAAAACATTGCTGGCTCAAACGCTTGCGCGGATCTTGGATGTACCATTCACAATGGCTGACGCGACTACGCTGACTGAAGCTGGGTATGTTGGCGAAGATGTTGAAAATATTATTTTGAAGCTTCTGCAATCTGCGGACTACAACGTGGAACGAGCGCAGCGTGGGATAGTTTATATAGACGAGGTCGATAAAATCAGTCGTAAATCAGATAACCCATCAATTACGAGAGATGTTTCAGGTGAAGGCGTTCAGCAGGCGTTACTGAAAATTATGGAAGGCACCGTGGCGAGTGTGCCACCTCAAGGAGGACGAAAGCATCCACAACAAGAGTTTTTGCAGGTCGATACGACTAACATTCTCTTTATCTGTGGTGGTGCGTTTTCTGGATTAGAAAAGATAATTTCTTCCCGTTTTAAAGGTTCCTCTATCGGTTTTGGCGCTGATGTGCGAGGACCAGATGAGCACGAAATTGGCGATATTTTAATTGATGTAGAACCAGAAGATTTGTTGAAGTTTGGCCTTATCCCCGAATTCGTTGGTCGTCTTCCAGTATTGGCAACGTTGACCGACCTTGATGAGGACGCATTGGTAGAGATTTTGAGCAAGCCACGGAATGCGCTAATTAAGCAATACCAACGTTTGTTCGACATGGAGGATGTGCAACTTGAGTTTTCAGAAGATGCCTTGCGAGCTATTGCTCAGAAGGCGATTGCTAGAAAGACCGGTGCTCGTGGATTGAGGTCGATTATGGAAAGTATTTTGCTTGACCCAATGTACGAATTGCCGGGCCTCGAGGGCGCCGAAGAAATTGTGATAAATCGGGAAGTTGTCGAAGGACGTGCGGAACCGCTTTATATTTATGCGGACCGACGAGACGAACTTGAATCTAGTGCTTAATTGAATACTAGCAGATACCCCTTGAACGACTGCCCGTCGGAGCCCAAGTAGTAAATTCGTTAGAACAGTATTTCTTGTCCGACTACATAAATCGAAAAGATGGAGCGTCATGCCTGAGACGATCGGCGATCAAGTTTTTCCCATCCTACCGCTTCGGGACATTGTTGTTTTTCCTCATATGATCGTGCCGCTTTTTGTCGGTCGCGATAAGTCCGTTCTTGCTTTAGAAGACGTCATGAACGACGACAAGCAAATTTTGCTTGCAACTCAAAAGAATGCTGCCGAGGACGACCCCGGCACAGATGATATCTTTCGAATGGGAACAATAGCCACTGTTTTGCAATTACTGAAATTGCCGGATGGCACCGTTAAGGTTTTGGTCGAGGGCAATCGGCGGGCAAAAATAAAACAGTTTACGGAAAAGGAAGCTTTCTTTGAGGCGGAAGCGACGCCCATCCTTGATAAAACTTCTAAACCAGAAGAAGTTGAGGCGCTAACGCGAGCGGTGTTGTCTGAATTCGAGCAATACATCAAGCTTAACAAAAAAGTGCCGTCGGAAGTTCTCATTTCGGTGAATCAGATTGAAGACCCCGGTAAACTTGCTGATACAGTAGCACAGCATCTCTCCTTAAAGATTTCCGATAAGCAGGAGCTTTTGGAAACAGAGGACGTAATCGAACGCCTGGAGCGAATTTACTCGCATATGGAAGGCGAGATCAGCGTTATGCAGGTGGAGAAACGCATTCGTAGTCGCGTCAAACGGCAAATGGAGAAAACACAGCGCGAGTATTATTTAAACGAGCAGTTAAAAGCCATTCAAAAAGAGCTTGGCGACGCAGAGGATGGTCGTGATGAGACGGCCGAAATTGAAGATCGCATTAAAGAAACTAAGCTAACGAAAGAGGCTCGAGAAAAAGCAAATGCAGAGCTAAAAAAGCTAAAGTCCATGAGCCCGATGTCAGCAGAGTCGACCGTAGTTCGGAATTATTTAGATTGGCTTCTGGCGATTCCCTGGAAAAAACGAACACGGGTTCGGAAAGATTTGCGGGTGGCCCAATCAATACTGGATGAGGACCATTACGGTCTAGAGAAAGTCAAGGAACGTATTGTTGAGTATTTAGCCGTTCAACAGCGAATGCGAAAAGTGAAGGGACCTATACTGTGTTTAGTGGGCCCGCCGGGTGTGGGTAAGACCTCTCTTGGCAAATCAATAGCGCGGGCCACAGGGCGAAACTTTGTGCGGATGTCTCTTGGCGGAGTACGTGACGAAGCTGAGGTACGTGGTCATCGTAGGACCTATATTGGATCCATGCCTGGTAAGGTGATACAAGGTATGAAGAAGGCGAAATCGTCAAATCCACTTTTCTTGCTGGATGAGATCGACAAGCTTGGCGCGGATTGGCGAGGTGATCCTTCATCGGCGCTTTTGGAGGTGCTCGACCCGGAGCAGAATAATAATTTTGCCGATCACTATCTCGAGGTTGACTACGACCTATCGGACGTAATGTTTGTGACCACCGCAAATACGCTACGGATGCCGGCACCCCTCATGGATCGGATGGAGATTATTAGGATCCCGGGTTATACGGAAGACGAGAAAATTGAAATAGCAAAACGTCATCTCTTGCCGAAAGTACTATCGGAAAACGGTCTAAAGGAGAATGAGTGGTCTATCTCCGATGGTGCCCTTAGAGACTTAATTCGTTATTATACGCGAGAGGCTGGCGTTAGAAACCTTGAACGTGAAATTGCAAACCTTGCTCGAAAATCAATTAAGGAAATCCTTATTGAAAAAGAGGTGGAATCGATCCGCATCACGAGCCGGAATGTTGAAAAATACGGTGGTATTCGTAAGTTCCGATTTGGCGAAGCAGAAGAGGAAAATATCGTTGGTGTCGTAACTGGTCTGGCATGGACTGAAGTTGGTGGTGAATTGTTGACGATTGAGTCGGCCAAGACCCCAGGAAAGGGTAAAATACAAAAGACGGGTAAACTCGGTGACGTTATGCAGGAATCCGTGCAAGCGGCAGAAACTTATGTCAAAAGCAGGGCGCCTAGTTTTGGAATTAAACCAACCTCCTTTGAGAAGATAGATATCCATGTGCACGTTCCAGAAGGAGCTACACCCAAAGATGGGCCGTCTGCCGGAGTCGCAATGGTAACTTCTATTGTGTCTATGCTCACGGAGATACCAGTGCGTAATGATGTAGCAATGACTGGTGAAGTCACATTGCGCGGGCGTGTGTTGCCAATAGGGGGGTTGAAGGAAAAGATGCTCGCTGCACTTCGCGGTGGTATTAAAAAAGTTATCATTCCAAAAGATAATGAGAAAGATCTTGCCGACATTCCGAATAATATTACGCGGAGTCTGGAGATTGTCCCTGTATCGATTGTCGATGAGGTTCTAGAGCACGCATTAGCCGAATCAGTTACGCCTATTGAGTGGAACCCGGAAACATCCGTCGACTCGGTGACATCAAAAGAGGCTGAAGAAGACCTCGGAGCGAGGATGACGCACTAAAACTATGCCTTTAATGTCATTAAAGTGTGGTGAACCGGAAAGAAAACTTGTTGAAATTAAAAATAAAGCGCGGATTTCTGCGGTTCTATCGTTGACGTGGCTCCTGTAATGCTTATAGAATTTGCTCGGTTTTCGGATGTAATTCCCTTCCTGCAAATCTCTTTCCCGAAACCTAAGGGGGAACCCCAAAGTGAATAAAAACGATCTTGTAGCTAAAGTTGCCGGCAGTGCTGGTCTTTCTAAGACCGATGCGACAAAGGCTGTCGATTCTGTATTTGATTGCATTACTGATGAACTTAAATCGGGTGGCGATGTTCGCCTCGTAGGATTTGGCACGTTTAGTGTAGCAAACCGCGCGGCTTCCGTCGGACGTAACCCTCGGACTGGCGAAACAATCCAAATCGCCGCGTCTAAGCAACCAAAGTTTAAGGCGGGTAAGGGGCTGAAAGACTCAGTTAATTAACTCGCTGTTCGTCAATAAAACTGTGGCCGGCCATTCGATATTGTGAATGGCCGGTTGCATTTTAGAGAATGATGAAGAAAACTAAGCTGCCTGTGTGTATTTGAGGGGCGATTAGCTCAGTTGGTTTAGAGCGACCGGTTTACATCCGGTAGGTCGGGAGTTCGAGTCTCTCATCGCCCACCACTAAATCCTACAATATAAACAACATGTTAGGTGTTATTTATCTGGTCTTTGCAGGTGGTATTTTTTTGTTGTGTAACAACCACGTAACAAAATAAAAGCCGTTTGGAAGAATGGGTTATTCGGTAAATCGCGAATAACCGGTCACTCGACACTTGCAAATGTGACTGGTTTACATCCGAAAGGTCGGGGAGTTCGAGTCTCTCATCGGCCACCATTTCGAAACTGAACAAGCATTTTCTAATTGTAACTTAGTAAAAGTAGTGGATAGCAGTTGCCTTTTTGGACTTGAATTTGCCGTGCAATGTTCGAACGTTGTGGAAGAGTTTATTTACGTTGCTTGACAGTGCTTCGGGCGTGCATTAAACCGCATTTCTTGGCTTGGGGGTGTAGCTCAGCTGGTTAGAGTGCCGGCCTGTCACGCCGGAGGCCGCGGGTTCGAGTCCCGTCACTCCCGCCATTTTCTGCCAATAAATACAATAGCTTAGGATATTTCTCTTCTTGGGTTTGGCGCACCCCTATCGTATCAAGCGTTTCCAACCCGTTCTCATCCGTGAAAAAATTGCCCATTTTACGGCGTACATTTAGCTCCGTTTCCTTCATCTGCATCACATATTCTTGCAGGATCGGGCTGTCCATGGCGTGGCCGCTGAAGGCGAGGTCGAAGCGAGTGTCTGTAGCACGTGTGCGGATAAATCATGACGACGGCCGATCCGATGGCGGCCTCGAGTGTGATATTCAAGCCCGCAAGAAAACATCGATCGCAATGAAACTGCTTGGCGACAGCATGGGTCCTGTCGTCTGGGACGTGATCGGCAACTCGTGTTTCGTACGCGATCACGTGTCACGGCAGACTGGCTGAAAGGTAAATGTCCACGAAGCGAAGGGCTGTCTGATTGTCAGACTTGATCTCTTGGCGAAGTATTAGAAATTGATATTGAGGTTGGCTAACGCACATACATACAGGACAAGTCTAATGAGCATGGGCGTGGGTAAAGTTCTGCTGATTAATGCCGCTATTCATACGGGACTGGCATTTCGTCCTGAGAGGTCAAGCACATGAAGCGACCGTTTCACCTTGCCTGGTTCCTTTCACAAGGCTATGGCCCCAAGAGCTGGCGCACTGATTGGCCCGGCAGCGACATTAGCCGATGGATGATGCCGGATCTGTTCGTCGAACTG